>Ga0208015_1000029_pt1 | contig 129077 bp, 103 predicted proteins | sample 26BtaG_FD_184101 | JGI IMG/M metagenome (GOLD analysis project Ga0208015, IMG submission 184101) | Marine viral communities from Cariaco Basin, Caribbean Sea - 26B_WHOI_OMZ_CsCl (SPAdes) (version 2) | ecosystem: Environmental > Aquatic > Marine > Oceanic | place: Caribbean Sea: Cariaco Basin... | reverse complement strand
CTACGGTTGCGATTGCAGCGGTAAGGGTTGTTTTACCATGGTCAACGTGTCCGATTGTACCGACGTTGACGTGTGGCTTGTTACGTTCAAACTTGGCCTTTGCCATGGGTATTTCCTCTTTTTTTGGTGAATGATCAATAAAAAGCTGTTTAATGGCTCATAATAGAATTAAATCATCATAAACCTAGCTATCAACCGCACGAACCACTGCTTAAACAGTGCTCCGAACTAATTCTTGTATCCGTTATTATACGCTGACTTGTCTTAAATAGTCATACATCCATCAATCGAAATCAACTTCTCTCTAGCTAGTAGATATAAAGCTCGATTGATTATAACCTTTCTTATAACCGTATAATTATCTTGATATGCAAGGTCGCGATATTAGCTGACCGACATCATCAAACAATCCGTAAAATCCGTTAACATATGGAACAGCAATCCAGTTCCAATGATATTAAAAGGCTTACGAAGAAAGAGTAAAGCAAAATACACTAGCATCGCATAATAAGTATGTAACGGATGAAAATTAATGCTACATCTATTTGCCTGAAATATTGGGTTTGCTACCAGATGATCTATATCAACCAACATGGTCGCAAGCAAAATCAGATATGCTTTTTTCCACTCTTTTCTAAAAAACGCAATCGCGATAAAAAGAGGAAAACCAAAATGCAAAAAATAATGTATTAACGTCTGCATACTGACCTATTAGTTTTAGTCTTTTCTATATAAGACCATTAAAACCAATATTTATTAATATACTGACAGCACTAAAAGGCAACACCTCAGTGTCACCTTTGAATCATTGTCTACCGCACTACTGTTATATATTTCAATATTCTATAATTTCGATATCGACGCAAAGTTATATAAATAGCAAAACAAGCATAAAAGGTATAAACAATAAATGGAGCTCATATCGAGAATTGAACTCGAGACCTCTCCCTTACCAAGGGAGTGCTCTACCGCTGAGCTATATGAGCGTATGTTAAAACCTTTGAACTGCACTAAAAAAAATATCACGACGCAGCAATAATTACTGACTCTCGTGATGATTTATTGTTATGCTTTGCGATGGTGTATATATGGAGCGGGTGGCGGGAATCGAACCCGCGTCATTAGCTTGGAAGGCTAAGGTGTTACCATTATACCACACCCGCATTTACTCTTATTCAGGATAACTCTAATCGAGAGTTATGAGATATAGAGAGTATGCTTGGCGCTATGACAAACTTTAGAAAATATGGTGGTGGGGGAAGGATTCGAACCTTCGAAGCTTTCGCGACAGATTTACAGTCTGTTGGGTTTGACCGCTCCCCAACCCCACCTTAGGTTGCTTTGAACAAAAATGACTTACATTTAAGACAAATTCATAAAAAGCTACTTTAAGAGAGATGGTGCCGACTGCCGGGATCGAACTGGCGACCTACTGATTACAAGTCAGTTGCTCTACCAACTGAGCTAAGTCGGCTTGTTCTCTTAAAGTGGTGGCTATTCTATCAAATTTTTTGAGATGCGCAAGTACTTTTTCATCTTTTTTTAAATTAATTTGATATAAATATTTAAGTCACTGATTAAGCTAGTTTTTTTATAAATAAAAATATGGCAATAAATTGGCTTTTTACTATCAGCCTTTATTTTTATCATATTACTGGCTATTTAATTAGCGAATACGTAAGCCATTACAGGCCATTTCTACCGCTTTTATTAAGGCCAATGCTTTTTTATTGGTTTCATCCCATTCTTTTTCTGGCACAGAATCAGCAACAACCCCTGCTCCGGCTTGAATATGTATTTCACCACGGCGCATCACCGCAGTACGGATAGCAATGGCCGTGTCCATATTACCATTCCAACCTAAATAACCAACTGAACCACCAAACACCGTTCGACGTACTGGTTCTATCTCATCAATAATTTGCATGGCGCGGATTTTGGGTGCACCCGATAGCGTACCAGCTGGGAAAGTGGCACAAAATACATCTAGTGCATCTTTGTCAGCTCGTATCGTACCCTCAACATTAGATGCGATATGCATCACTTGTGAGTAGCGCTCTATAAACATCTTTTCTGTGACTTTAACACTGCCATATTCGCAAACGCGGCCAATATCATTGCGACCCAAATCAATGAGCATCAAATGCTCCGCTGTTTCTTTCTCATCATTTAACAGGTCTTGCTCAAGCGCGAGGTCTTCAGCCTTATCTCGGCCACGTTGCCGTGTCCCTGCTAGCGGCCTTACCGTCACCTTGCCATTTTCGATACGGGATAGGATTTCAGGAGAAGCACCGATAATATCAAAGCGTTTGTGATCGTCGAGTGTATAGCCATGCACCAAAAACAGATACGGTGATGGGTTTAGGTAGCGAAGCGCACGATAGACGGCTAGAGAGTCGCCTGTATAGTCCGCTGTCAATCGCTGCGCTGGCACTACCTGCATGACGTCACCTGCAGCAATGTAATCCTTTATCTTTTTGACGTCGCTACAGTATTTTTCGGCACCTGTTTGCGATATAAATTTAGGCGTAGGCATTACATGGGCACGCAGATTGGATGGTTCTGCTAGCTTTTCCTCGATTTGTTCTAGCTCACGGATAGCTGAACTATAGCCATCCTCAGACTGGCAATCAGCATAGACGATGATTGACAGCGTATTCTCTAAATTATCAAATACAATAACGCTCATCGAAAGCATCAGCCACATATCTGGCATCGACATTGGATTGGGCGCATCAGATAAGCCGACACTTGGCTCAATCACACGTACTATATCGTATCCAAAGTAACCGACTAGACCGCCGCTAAAGCTCGGCATCGTCGGCACATCTTCAGCGGTTGGCATATGATATTGTGCCATCAGCTCACGCAGGTAATCAAAGGGATTTTCTACTGACTCAGTATCGATATGATCATTTCGTTTGGTCGTCATATTGCCATCAGCGTACTGCAAAATCAGATCGCTACCCAATCCAATCATGGAGTATCGTGCCCAGCGCTCACCGCCTACCACAGACTCAAACAAATAGGCAGAGCCGTTTAGATCACGCACTTTGGAGAATACAGATACGGGAGTCTGCGCATCCATCAGACGCTTTTTTACTAGCGGTGCGTGACTAAAGCCTCTATCTCTAAAAGCTTGGTATTCTTCAAAAGTCATCATAATAGCACTCTCTTAGCACCTTATAGGAAATAGTAAAACTATAAGCTGCTCTATAAAATATAGCGCCAATATTCGCTAAAATATCGACGCTATAATGAGTCATTTGTTTAAAAAACGGTAAGCACAACAAGGCTCTCTATCAAAAATTACGACAAAGACGCTAGTGTAGAATTGAATTATGCACCGCCCATATTAAACAACCATAAGGCCAAACCGATAATTAGAATGGTCACAAATACCCATATAAACCAGCCGCCGCTCGCTTTTTTCTCTACATGACCTGCATGTGCAGGGTTGCTGATTTCTTGATCCATCGCATTGTTGCCTTCGGTACCAAGATCGCGCGGCTGCCCTAAATTAGCTGTGCCTGAAAACTGGGCGCTAGCTGCTTGTTTGGCTTTTAAAACTTCAGGGTCAGCTTCTTCTTGTAACTCTGTTTTTGTCGTTTTGTCGTGTTCGTCTTGGACTGCTGGCTCTTCATGCATTACTGGCTCTTCATGCACTGCTGGCTCTTCATGCATTACTGGCTCTTCATGCACTGCTGGCTGCTCTTCTACCACTGGCGCGCTATCAGTAGATGCTGTCTTTGGTGGCTCTGTAGTCGTCACAGCCTCTGTTTGGGTTGCTGTTGGTACAGATGCGTCAGCTACTACTTCTGTAGCAACTGGCGTGTCTTCTACTGGCGTAGGCGATGCTGCATCCGCGTCAGACAGTACTTCATCAATCCCTGTTTTTTTGACAACTGGCTCTGTAGCAACGGCTTCTTCAGTAGCTAGCTCTTCAACAGCTGGTTCTTCAACAGCCGGTTCAACGGTTTCGTGCGTAGGGGTTACTGATTCTTCGGTCATATCTGAGCCGGCATCTACAGATAAAGATTCTACAGGTACAGTATCATCTGTAGCAGGCAACATTTCTTCGATGCCAGTCTCTTTGATCACTGGCTCATTAACTGTTTGCTCTATGATCGGCTCTTCCTCAAGAACGCTTTCCTCAATTATCTGATCTTCAGTCACAGGCTCACTAGCAGTAGTTTCCAGCACGGCAGCTGTGTCAGCATTTTCATGTGCATCTGCTACTAACTCCTCTGTGGTCACTGACGCAGCAGATGCCTGTACTTGAAAGCTAAAACTTGCAAAGCCAAGCGTATCGTCTGCTTTTAGATGACTAGATTCATTACCTGCAATACGTTGCTCATTGATAAACGTGCCATTAGAAGAATCTAAGTCTTTTACGTACAGCTGACCATCTAGCACACTGAGCACTGCATGGTTGCGAGAAACCTGCTTGCTACCTAGCACTACGTCGTTGTCACTACCACGACCTATAGATAAGCTATCACTAACCGTCAGTGTCAGGTCACCTAATGCTTCCGTCAATGCATTCAGCTGCCAAGTTGTACTTGCTGCCGTATTCATACTGTCTGTCTCGTTTGTCATGTTATAACTCCTTATTTTTCTATTGAATATCCAATGATGCTAAAAATAATAACTCTAAAATATTACTGCCAATTTATGATAAGTATTGTCGCTATTTTTTTAATAATATTTGCCTAGCACGGTTTATTAAGTACTTTCCTCAAACACCATACAGCATTTACTTTGGTATAAAGCGAGGTTTTATAACTTTATCAAGCTTGCTATACGGTATATTAAGGACAGGCATACCGTAAGCGTATGGACCGATAGAATAATGCTGGTAACGAATGCTAACGCCTGTATCAGTCAAGGTCACATTATCGCTTAACGTAAATGGCCAGTTTTTCTCATAACTGCTCACGTCTTCGGCAACCGTTTTAACCCATCCTTTATACGCATCATAGGCAAGCGCCTCAAAACGAGGTTTTTTACCTGAGATAAGCATATCGTCAAGCGTGACTTGCTTTTTGGTACTTGGGTCAAACACTAGGTACTCGCTATAAGGCATGCCGTGTGCACCGCCCGTATAGACATAGGAACTAATCTCAAACAGTTCAAACTCATCGACATGACCTAGATAATTGGGCGTTACCATCAGATTATAACCCCACGACACATCATCAGGCATATCTCGGAATTGCGAGCTCACAAAGCTATCAAGAGCATCCGTAATTTCTTTTTCGCTGCTTTCACCCTTGATAGGTGCTGACTCTGTCATCTGACTATTGACGACTAAGTTATCGATACGAGCATTGGCAATCTCATCTATCCAGTTTTGACTACTTTTGAGATATTTAACTTCAATCTCTGGACAGTTATCACGCTTGTCACATGTCTCTTGTATATTACTGGGTAGTTGATACGGTAGATATTCAGTGCTACTAAGAAAGCTTCCTGCATTTACCGACATACTAACGGCACTTAATAATAGGCTGCCAGTCAACATAGCAATTGAACGTCTCTGGCTTACCTTTATCGAAAATAGATCAGCCGATATAGATTTATCATCAGTTTGAGTCGTAGTGTGCATATGTCCTCTTTTATAAATATAAAATGTTGTTTATCATTCTACCGTAACAATTGCACTGTATTGTAGGAACACTGTTTGTGTTTTTAAGGTTCTGTTGACAATTAAATGCTTATCTCCTCGCATTTATCACATAAATAACAGACAATAAAAAAGACACGGCTAGCGTGTCTTAATAGATAAACAATACAGCGATGTGGCTGATTTTAATGCTCACGCGTACTGCTAAAAGTCACTTCTGGATAACGATCTTGCATCAACTGTAAGTTAACACGTGATGGTGCAAGGTACGTTAAATAACCACCACCATCTATTGATAATTGGTCATGAGCTTTCTTCTTGAACTTCGCCAATGCTACTTCATCATCGCAATGAATCCAGCGTACCGTAGCTATCGATACTGGCTCAAAGGTACATTGAACCTTGTACTCTTCTTTGAGACGATGCGCGACCACCTCAAACTGTAGGACACCGACCGCACCCAAAACCAAATCATTATTAATCTGCGGCATAAACACCTGCGTTGCGCCCTCTTCACTTAATTGTTGAAGACCTTTTTGCAGAGCTTTTGATTTAAGCGGATCTTTTAGTACCACACGGCGGAACAATTCAGGGGCGAAATGCGGAATACCGGTAAAGCTCAACTCCTCGCCTTCAGTGAAACTGTCACCAATAGAGATGGTACCATGGTTATGCAAACCAATGATATCACCCGGATAGGCTTCTTCTAGCGCCTCGCGGTCACCTGCTAAAAAGGTCAGAGCATCAGCAATACGTACGTCTTTACCCAGACGCACATGTTTCATTTTCATGCCCTTCTCGTACTTACCAGAGCACACTCGCAAGAACGCAATGCGGTCACGGTGACGCGGATCCATATTAGCCTGAATCTTAAAGACAAAACCTGTGAAATCTGTCTCGGTGGCTGATACTTCACGCTCAGTCGTTGGATGAGCTTTTGGCGGCGGTGCATACTTGACTAAGGTATCAAGTACCATGTTTACCCCAAAGTTACCCAATGCCGTACCAAACAATACTGGCGTCATCTCGCCAGCCAAAAACGCTTCAACACTGAACTCTTCTAACGCCATCTGTACCAGCTCAAGCGACTCTTCGAAAGCGTCAAACATCAACTGTCCTAGACGCTCACGGATATCTGGATAATCGTAGCCTTCTCGGGTCTCAGAGACCGTCATCTTGCCGCCATTACCTTTTTCATAAAAGTAAGTTTTATTTTCAGTCAGATGATAGACACCGATGAAGTCTTGACCCATACCGATAGGCCAAGTCACTGGGATACATTTAATTTTTAGTACCGCTTCGATTTCACTTAGTAGCTCAAGCGGCTCACGAATCTGGCGATCGAGCTTGTTGACGAACGAAATGATTGGCGTATCGCGCATGCGACACACTTCCATTAGCTTGATGGTTCGTTCTTCGACACCTTTTGCGCCATCGACCATCATCAGCGCACTATCCACTGCGGTCAAAGTACGGTAAGTATCTTCACTAAAGTCGGCGTGACCTGGGGTATCTAGTAGGTTGACCATATGGTCTTTATACGGAAACTGCATGACAGACGTCGTAATCGAGATACCACGCTCTTGCTCCATGCTCATCCAATCTGAGGTTGCATGACGATCTGTCTTACGGCCTTTTACTTCACCCACTACCTGAATCGCTTGACCCCACAACAGGAGTTTTTCGGTCATGGTGGTCTTACCAGCATCGGGATGCGAGATGATGGCAAAGGTGCGGCGCTTAGCAACTTCTTTGTTTAATTTCTTTGGATCTACGCTCATAATTTTCAGCTTCAACAGTTATGTGATTTAGAAGTGACTCTAAATAAATAAAATAAATAATGGGCGTATTGTAGCGGATTTAGCATCAGGGTGCAGAATTAGCGTATAAAAAAACACGCCCCGTTATTTAAACGAAGCGTGTTTTTGGGCTTTTTAATTACGATCATCCTGCTTAATTAGCACGACTAATAGTCATCAATTCATCTCAATAGTAGCGTTCGATTTGCTCAGCCAAGAAGTCGCCAGCTACTTCATTGACGATTATACAATCAACTACGTCAAAACGACTGTCTGTGTTCGGGTCAGTGCTACCTTTGGCGACATAGTTTGCCTCATAGACGTCTTTTCCATACTCAACACCGCTATATTCATAAGCAGGCTGATCATCGTATTCGAAAAACATGACTTGCGCGGCTTGTTGCTGATTGCCTACGCCCACTCCGAACTGAGAAGTTCTATGATCTCTATCAGCACTAAAGCGGGTTTTGGCCACTTCAATCCACCTCTCTATGGAGGCGTATCCAGTCTTGTTTTTATCATTAAAAGCCAAAAACGAACGCTCACTGGTTACCACAGGGATATAACAAACTGACCCTTCAGGAAAGGCAACATTGGTCGGAATTTCAGAATAGTTGTTTAAGTCGGTAATAATACCGTATCTATTGTTCACATTTGTACTAGCAACATAGCTGTTCGCACGCAAACCCGACAAATTGAGCGTCTTATAAGTAGTTTGATAGTCTAGCTGATTGTTGGTGTTTTTTTCATATATGGGGCGTTTGACCGTCCGATTATTAACCTCGATGTCTTTATTTTCAAGTCGACCCTCGAAGTCATCTGCCAGCACGGTTCTATCTAAATCATTCAGGCTTTGGTTGCTATAACTGTTGATGAGATTGGTTGTTTTGATTTCGCGCGCACCAGTACGATACGTCTCGTCAATTCGCGCAATTGCCGTAGCATTGGCTTTGCTATCATAACTATTAGCAAAGCTTGTCAATGTAATCTTGCTACTAGCCGTCCCATAAGCGCCGTCTTCTTCTTCGCACCCTATCAAAGCAAGCGTCGTCAAAAAGCAAACACTAGGTATCGCAATCCATCTATTCATCAAACAATGTCCTTATGATTCAGATTTCTATTATCCGTACTGATAACGTATATATGGCTCATTACCGCTATTGTACCTCTTTGGCGACTGTACGATAAGCTTGTAAATCTAGAAACGAATAAAACTGTGCCCGAAATCTCATTTACAAACTAGTAGTATATATTTACTCCCAATGCACTGAGCTGCGCCTGCGATTTGTTATGCTAGGTTTCACGTTGAGATTTACCATTCAGATATAAACATAAAAACTCACAACAAAGGATGTGTTATGAAAACTCTATATTCTACCAAAGCAACTGTCGTGGGCGGCCGAGCAGGTTCAGTCAGCTTGAACGATAACGATCTTAGCATCAACATGGTACCACCAGGCTCCGGAAAAGAAGGTAATAATCCAGAACAACTTTTTGCTATGGGCTACAGCGCCTGCTTTGATAGTGCACTTGGTGCAGTCAAACAGATGGAAAAGGCAAAATTTGACTCGACTACTTCAATAGAAGTAGATTTACTACAAGGCGAAGGCCATGACTATAAACTGGCTGCCAAAATTCATGTCATTGGTGAAAATACAGACTTGTCAGCGGATGAGTTTCAACAGTTAGTTGAAAAAGCGCATCAAGTATGCCCATATTCTAAAGCCACACGTGGTAATATCGATGTTGAAGTCTCTTCAGAAGTAAAATAACGTATTATGAGATCCATTATCAACTAATAATGAAAAATATATTAATTATAAAAGAACCCAGTTAGTCTGGGTTCTTTTTTTGTTTGAAATCTTGGTGAAAAAGATTATCGCTACAACATCTCGTAACGGTTAAGCAGTTCGGCACACGATGATTTTATCGTTATAATAAGCGTATATATTTTTATCTAATAGCTGATAAGTGACTTTTATGACTGATGACATAGCTGACAATACCACCGATAACGACCACAACTCTCACCAAGCGCTTGACCCCAAAGCATTACCAAACTTCGATACCATGCCTAACGTGGCGCTGATGGATACCAGTCATGTAGACAAAGATCAGCCGCCTTTTATTTTGGTTGATGGTTCCTATTATCTGTTCCGCACTTATCACGCCTTGCCAAAAACTATGCAAAACTCGCAGGGCTTAATCACCAATGCGATACGCGGTACACTCAACGCACTACTCAAGCTGATGCGTCGCTATCACCCTACTCATATGGCTGTTTGCTTCGATACCAAATCACCGACTTTTCGCCATCATATGTCTGCTGATTACAAGGCCGCTCGTCCACCCATCGATGTCGAGCTGGTAGAGCAAATTCCTTATATTCATCGTTTGGTCACTGCATTAGGTATTCCGCTGTTACGTATCGAAGGTGCAGAAGCGGATGATATCATTGGTACACTTGCCCATCGCGCTGTCGAGCAAGGCCATCATGTGGTCATCTCAACGGGTGATAAAGACATGATGCAGTTGGTCAACGACTGCGTAATATTGGAAGACAGCTTTACAGGCAAAGTCACGGATACGCCAGCGGTAATCGATAAGTTTGGTATTAACCCAAACCAAATGATCGATTTCTTAACGCTAATGGGTGATGCCTCTGACGGCATCAAAGGCGTACCAGGTATCGGTAAAAAGACTGCTAAAGACCTACTCGTTGAGTACGGTAATATCGAAAACATGCTTAAGCATATTGGCTTTATCAAAGGTCGCGGGGCGAAGGGTCTGATCGAACACGCTGACGATATTCCTTTTAATAGGAAGCTAGCCACCATCGTCACCAACTTAGCCATCGGTCAAGATTGGAATGATCTAAAAATCAATACCGACCCTTGTGCGCATATAGATGAATTGCGCGACTTATATAATGAGCTTGAGTTTAGAAATGAGCTGGCATCGCTCGATCATCCAAATCACCCTGCCAATGGCTCTAAAAGTGTTGCTGATAGCCAAGCCAATACTGAGTCACAGGCACAGGTAGCAAAATCGCTCCAATCGACCAATACTGACGACATCAAAGACAGTACTAACCATGATAAAGCGTGGCACACTGTACTCGATGAGCCAGCGTTTGATAGCTTGGTCGAATTGTTAGAAGCTGCTCCGCATTTTGTCATTGATACCGAAACCACTAGCGTTCATTGGCGTGATGCACAAATCGTCGGTTTATCTTTCGCATTGCAAGCACACGAAGCCTATTACATTCCGCTTACGCATAGCCTAGAAGGTGATGAGCTAATAGCCAAGCAGCTTGATCGCGATACAGTATTAGCTCGCTTAAAACCTGTCTTAGAAAATCCAAATATCGGTAAAATCGGTCAGCATCTAAAGTATGATGCGCACATCCTCGCTCACTATGATATTAATCTAGTTGGCGCCATACATGAGCAGCCAAATAACTGGGCAATGGACACCATGCTTGCCAGCTATGTCATCAATGCGGCAGCTACTCGCCACGGTATGGATGATTTGGCACGTCATTATCTACAAACGCAAACCATCAGCTTTGAAGATGTGGCAGGTAAAGGCGCTAAGCAAGTTACCTTTGACCAAGTGGCCATCGATATCGCGAGCGACTATGCGTGTGAAGATGCCGACATCACCTATCAGTTATTTGACGTGTTCAGCGTTGAGCTGGCTAACGATGCCAATAATGCCAAACTGTTACACGAGCTAGAGATTCCAACAGCAGAGATACTTTGCCAAATGGAAGCGCATGGTATTTTGATTAAACGTTCATTCTTAAACGAGCTATCAAAACGCTTCGACGAAGAAATCATCGCCCTAGAGAAGCGCGCCTATGAAGTGGCAGGTGAAGAGTTTAACTTAGGCTCTCCTAAGCAGCTCGGTGAGATGCTGTTTGAAAAGCTGGGCGTGCCGGGCGGCAAAAAAACCAAGTCTGGTCAATACTCGACTGGTGAGGCGGTACTATCAAAAATCGATCATCCATTGGTCGATATTACGCTAGAGTATCGTGGATTATCTAAGCTCAAAAGTACTTATACCGATGCGCTGGATAATGTCGCAGATAGCGAAACCGATCGTGTGCACACTAGCTACCATCAGGCATTAACGAGCACTGGGCGTTTGTCCTCAACAGATCCTAACTTACAAAATATCCCAATTCGTACTGCGACTGGTCGCCTCATTCGTCAAGCCTTTATCGCCCCAGAAGGTCGCGTTATTTTGGCAGCGGATTATTCACAAATTGAGTTGCGTCTAATGGCGCATTTCTCAGGTGATAAAAACCTAACTCATGCCTTTAACGAAGGGTTAGATATTCACGCGGCCACCGCTGCCGAAGTACTTAGTAAGGATGTCGCAGACGTCACCTCGACCGAGCGTCGTAATGCTAAAGCCATTAACTTTGGTCTGCTATACGGGATGAGTGCCTTTGGACTTGCCAAGCAACTACAGATGAGCCGCGGCGAAGCACAAGACTATATTGATATGTACTTTGAGCGCTATCCAGGCGTCAAAAACTATATGATCAATACGCGTGCCAGCGCCTATGAGCAAGGTTATGTCGAGACGATATTAGGTCGTAAGCTCTATACGCCTGATATCAATCATAGTAACCGTATGGTCAAGCAAGGTGCTGAGCGCGCGGCGATTAACGCCCCACTACAAGGCTCTGCTGCTGATCTAATCAAGCTTGCTATGATTGCCGTTGATAAAGTGTTGCCAAAAGAGCAAGCCAAAATGCTGCTACAGGTTCACGATGAATTGGTGTTCGAAGTAGATGTCGATAAAGTAGACGAAGTTAGCCAGCTGATTACTGACGCTATGCAAGATGTCTTAACGACTACAGCAGTAGAAAAAGGCTGGAATGTCGACTTTGCAGTGCCTTTATTAGTCGAGACTGATAGCGGTCAAAACTGGGATGAGGCGCATTAATCACTCACTGATATTTTATTAAGCATGCAAGGTACGATTATCGATGTACCTTGCAGATATGAGAGTTTTTGATAACTGATACTACAATAAGTCATTATATATTGTTTATATTAACAATCACTTATGACCAGTTAGTTATATTTCATAACAGTAATATCTAAATATGGGGTTTATAATAGGTCATCTGTTAAACCCTAACTATTCGATATTTTTTGCTTTAAAGTGAGCCTTTGGGCTCACTTTTTTGTTTTTAACACATTCTTTTTGATACGCAGGAGCCAGTTATTTTGAGTTCAGATGGCATCGTTGAAGTCCCTGGAATTATACTTTTGATAGTATGCCTATTGCGCAGTTCACAGTATTTTATGAAAAGTCATGTCAAACAAATTAAGGCTTTTTGGCTAGGAGCCGTACTTATATTTGTCTCTGTCATTCGTCGAGAGTTGAACTATCTACCAGACTTACTGGTTCCAAGCGATTTTTTGATGCTTGGTCAGTCTTATGACTGGTGGGAGGACAGCGTCCTTACCCTTATCTATCTCGTCGCCCTTGGTTTGCTGGTCTACTCGAGGCATTACCTATGGGCAGTGCTAAAAAACGTACCCGTTTCGCTCTATCTTAGCGTTACTGTACTGGCTATCATTCAGTACATGGGTGAGAACGCTATTGTGTTCCCGCATACATTTGGTGAAATTGTCGAAGAGCTGGCTGAGACTGCCATTTATGGTATTGCCTTGACCTATTTATGGCAATTTAAACTGGCTGACTATGAGTCATGTCTGGTACAGAAGTTAAATTATAAGTTCGACCACGCCAATAATTAACACTATAAGTTTGATTATTTATGTAGCGACTTTGCTATCTTACAAAGATTTAGCACAAATTTTATAAATAATTACGGCTACTCATCTTGAGTAGTCGTTTTGCATTCTAATCATCGTCTTACATTTTTTGAACATCCTGTCACACCTTACTACTAGTGAAAAGTTGATTAAGCGTACAAACTGAGAAGCATATTATCTACATTGCAATGAGCGATGATCTGATAAGCCAGTGCGATATTTTTACTTCTAATGATGGCAACGTCTAATAACTACAATAAGGAATTATTCATGGAAAACTCAAAAAACCCACTACCAGAAGAGATGGATCATATTGATGGTAACCGTCGTGACAACAATGACAGCGTCGATAATTTAGATAGCAATAATCAGGATGAACAAGACAACCAATTGGTTGATTTGGATAATCCTATGCTGCATACCATCGATAACGATGATGTGATTGATAATAGTGCAGGATTTAATAACTCAGAAGTCGGTAGTGATGCGACCCAAGGACTAACACCTGCGCATCGTCAAAATATCGATGAGTCACGTGTCGATGAGATTTTGGTTCAAGACAACCTTGATGACAGCGATTATCCAGATGCGATGGATATTGTTGATAGAGAAGCGGCCGAACGTAGCAACGATGATGATTTTTAGCACTTAATACGATTGTTGTTCTACCCCTCTAAACAAAAAAAGCACGCTTAACTATATTAAGCGTGCTTTTTTTATTCTACTATTCAACTTACTAAAACAGCGACTTTCGATTATCTAAACCCAGCCATCTAATGTACCAGCCCAACCTTTTACTAGAGGCAAGCTCAACGCTTCAAGCAATTCAATATGTGTTTCATCAAGGTTTAGTGCAGGAATATAATGATACTCTTGCCCGCCAGCATTAAGGAAGTTGTCACGGTTTTCAATGGCTAACTCTTCTAGTGTCTCTAGACAGTCTGCTGAAAACGCCGGACTGATTACCTGTACCGAGCTCACACCTGACTTACCCCAATCTTCCAACACCACATCGGTATACGGCTTGACCCACTCTTGCTTACCAAAGCGTGACTGGAAACTGATAATCCATTCGTCATCGTTCAGGCCAAGCTCATGTGCCACTTGTGCAGCGGTACATTTACAGCGCTTAGGATACGGATCACCTTTATCAGCATAAGGCTGCGGAATACCATGAAAACTAAACATTAACTTTTCAGGCTTGCCATGCTTCTCTTGGAAACGGCGAATAGAGTTGGCCAAAGCTTGAATATATAGCGGATGGGCAAAGTAGTCTTTGACAATCGTATAGTTTGGCAAGTTGCGTTGCTTGAGCGTCCACTTCGTCAGCGCATCATATACGGCACCGCCTGAAGAAGCCGAATACTGCGGAAACAACGGTAGAATGACAAAGTGATCAACCCCTTCACCGCGTAGCGCATCCATGACGTCAGGCAAACCAGGATTACCATAGCTCATCGCAGGATGCACAGAGACACGAAATGGCGCCACACTATCAGCCAAACGTGGTTCCAATAGCTCAACTTGGCTTTTTAGTATCTTACGAATCGGTGAGTCACCTTCCCAGATACTCGCGTAAGCCTTTGCTACGCGCTTAGGACGACTCGGCAAAACAAATAGATTCAGAATAATGGCCCATAGGAATTTGGGAATCTCGATCACTCGTGGGTCTGACAAAAACTGTTTGAGGTAGCGACGTACGGCAGGTGCCGTTGGCTCATCTGGCGTACCAAGATTCACTAACAAAACGGCAATACGTGGGGGCAATTTAGGTTTCATAGCAGCACTTTATTAGCAGTAAGTTATTAAGGGTAAGATCAAAATAATAAGAGACGATACTGTTAAGACACAGTTGAATGGACACCTCATTAGTGTAGCATTTTATCTATTAATGACGCGGGCTAAAAGCGCCCCTATACAATTTGATACGCAGTTGCTATTTATTAACTCTTGATTACTTGATGCTGGCAGCTTACTCGTTATTCATTTCTAGCGCACCTTCTATAAAAACTATGATCGATGCGCTCGAAAGGCGCGCTCAATGGTTGTACTCCAACGCGCATCACCATACAATAGGCAGGCCCAGTTTATAAAAACCGTGTAGGTAAAATAGCCTGTTAGTAACGTGCCATTTTGCTTTTATTTTATTGATGATTGTAGTCTTGCGAGGTAGCTTTGAACGCACGCTCTGATAATACCAGTGACCAGCATCCTAATTCACAACCTCACCCTAATAGCTCAGCCGATATTGACAATACTGTAGGGTCAGTGGGTGTCGTTACGCCTCAGAATTTCCATTTTGCTGAGCCCTTAACGTTAGAATGCAACCGTACCCTACCCTCGTTTGACTTGATGGTAGAGACTTACGGTACGCTCAATAGCGACAAATCAAATGCAATTCTGATTTGCCACGCGTTATCGGGCAATCATCATGCAGCTGGCTTCCATAGCGCTGATGACAAAAAAGCAGGCTGGTGGGACAATATGATTGGTCCCAATAAAGCGATTGATACCAATCAGTTCTATGTAGTATGTGTCAATAATATCGGCAGCTGTTTTGGTTCAACAGGGCCTACCACTATTAACCCTGATAGCGTTGGTTCGGATAGTGTTAGTTCGGACAGCCTTGATTCAGATAGCAGCGATGAGCCACAAGTGTATGGCCCTGATTTCCCGCTGATCACCATCAAAGACTGGGTAAAAACCCAAGCAATGCTCTCAGATCGTCTAGGCATCGACGTTTGGCACGCCATTGTCGGCGGCTCAATGGGCGGTATGCAGGCGCTACAATGGTCTGTTGATTATCCAGAGCGGTTAAAGCGCTGTGTGGTCATCGCCAGTACGCCAAAGCTATCTGCTCAAAATATCGCCTTTAACGAAGTGGCGCGCCAATCTATATTATCCGATCCTGACTTTAAAGACGGGCGCTATATACAAGAAGGCACTTATCCTCGTCGCGGACTGATATTGGCGCGTATGGTTGGCCATATTACCTATCTAACTGATGACGCGATGAAAGCAAAATTCGGTCGTGATTTAAAATCTGGCAAATTTATGTATGGCTACGATGTCGAGTTTCAGGTCGAAAGCTACCTACGCTATCAAGGCGAGCGCTTTAGTGAAAACTTCGATGCCAATACCTATCTGCTCATGACCAAAGCCTTAGATTACTTTGATCCGACGCGCGACTATCCAATACGCGACTACCCATCAACCGTAGCAAAAGATACTACAGAGTCGGCAGTGCAAATAGAAGACTCAATCGCGGCCTCAGTCGAGTCTAGCAAAGCCAAGGCACAGAGTGAGTTAGAAGATGCAGTAACGATGATTGAAGATATTGAGTCTGATCGTCAGCAAGAGCTTTCTGCGCTCAAAGCAGCCTTTGCTCATACACAATGCCAATATCTGGTCGTATCATTCACTACTGACTGGCGCTTTGCACCTGAGCGCTCGCAAGAGATTGTCGATGCACTGATGGCCACTGGCAAACCAGTCAGCTATATCAATATTGACGCGCCGCACGGACATGACTCATTCTTGTTTGATATTCCTCGCTACATGGGTGCGGTTAAAGGATTTTTGACTGCACCATTTATTACCCCTAGCCGCCCAGCTACAGGAGAGCGCTCATGAGAATGGATCACCAACTGGCAGAGCGCTGGATTGCGCCGCAAGCACATGTACTGGACTTAGGTTGTGGTAATGGCGAGCTGCTTGCCCACTTACAGAAAAAACTAGGCGTGACAGGTTACGGACTAGAGATTGATGAAGACAAAATCAATGAGGCGATTGGCAATGGCTTATCAATTGTCGAGCAGGATCTCAACGATGGTTTAGCGCGTTTTGCTGATAACAGCTTTGACACGGTCGTCATGGCACGTGCCCTACAAGCAGTAAAAGCACCTGATGAGTTGTTGCTTGATATGCTGAGAGTTGCTCGTGAAGCAGTCATCACCTTCCCTAACTTTGCGCATTGGCAAAACCGTATTCATTTAGGGCTTAAAGGTATGATGCCTGTCTCTGAAGCATTGCCTTACGAATGGTACAACACGCCAAATATTCATCTATGTACCTTTAAAGATTTTGAGCTGTTATGTGCGCAGCATGATATTCATATTATTAATCGTTTTGCCGTTAGCGATTCTGAGAAAGGTCACACACCGCTAATGAAAGCGTTAATAAGACAAGCCCCTAACTTTTTAGCAGACGTCGCTATCTACCGAGTGACCAAGAAATAACCGGTGAATGCTCAGCTGTCTTTATGTTTTATAGAATACTAAACAGTGCTGTAAGTACTGATATTAACCTTAATAGATTGTTAACTTAATATAATTTTTTAGTAACTGTCTGATTTTGTTAAGGACAATCAGGTACAAACGTCTATTAGACCTTGTAATTAGTATTTGAGTTTCGTAAGTTTGGGTGTTAAGCTAGCAAAATATTGTCAGCCACCCCACTATTACGACCGTTTGTCTAATCAGTTAGGGTGAAATCTCTGATTTAGAGATGACAACCCCCTTTTGCTAATGATTAGGTAAGTTCATATCGCAAGATTCCACCTAATTGTTATCGCCGTCTGACTGTCTTTAGCGAGATAATGTTTAGCGGTACAATTTTTTTTTGCTTATTAACTGCCTAATTTTGGAGCTGCTATGAAATTATTAAAAGCTGCGTTGTTTACTGCATTATTTTCTTGTGCTGGTTTAGCCAATGCTGAGTTAATATCAAACGTACCGCTTGATACCTCACGTTTTGAGCTTATGCCTGTGAGCGAGTTGTCTAGTCGTGCCGCCCAAGGTAACGATCATGCTCAGTTCTATCTGGCCAAGCGTTTGCAAAAAGGTGAAGGTATTGCGCAAAATACCCAACAAGCAATCCAGTGGTATACCAAAGCCGCTCAGCAAGGCGTTGCCCCTGCTCAGTTGAATCTTGCCATCATGTATTTGCGCGGCGAAGGCGTACAGCCTAACTTACAACAAGCCCGTCTGTGGTTAGAAAAAGCTGCGATGCGTGGCGATAATCGTGCCAGTTACACGCTTGCACTATTGGATGAAAAGCAAAAAAATCTGGTCGATGCCTATAAATGGTATGACTTGGCTGCCCGTGATGGCATGTTAGACGAAAAAGTGCGTAACAAGGCACGTGGTAAAATTGGTCAGTTGGCATTGAACCTATCAAGTGATGACATCGCCAGTGCTCGTAGCAAAGCAGATACTTGGTTCCAGAGTAAATAGTATCTAGTAACATACAGTTTTAGTTTAAAAATGAAAATCCAGCCTTTGAGCTGGATTTTTTGTGTACGAAAGCAAAAAAGTTATATAAAGTAAAATCAGCTTAATCATATACGCCTAATAAACTTATAGCCTCCTAAGTCGAAGGAATGTCATGCAAACAGTTACCTCAATAATAAACCCATACCTATTTGAAAAACAGTACGATGCTTTTATAAAGTTTGTGGAAGAAAAGTCAAATATAGCTTTTGTGTCTTTTGCTTCACATCCTTATACAGATCAACAAGAAGGATATAAGTATCAGATTTACAGAGTTGCTCGCAATAAACTTTCGTTTCATACATGGAAAAATTATGATATTGGAAGTGGGAAAATTGTATTGGCAACCATCGAGGCCATTGAGTTTTCAGATAATAATTTAGTTCCATGGCAAAATCGCTATGGCGAACAAAATCGACCACATCAACCACTTTTTGAAGCAATTGGTAACCCTGTTAAGACAGAAGAAATTGAGAGCGTTTTATTTAACCTTTATCATTCATCAAATGACGAACAAATATTTGATGAGTTAATTAAAATTTTTGGAAGGAATTATTCTCTTTTAGCTTATCTTTATTTTATTAAAGATAACTCAAAATACTTACCTATCGCACCTACTTATTTTGATAGAGCATTCTCATTATTAGGAATAGAGTTCAAAACTAGTCAACGTTGTTCTTGGGAAAACTACTTTGTTTATTTGCAACTTATTAGCACTATCAAAATAATGCTAATTGAAGAACTCAAAAATGAGGTTAGCTTGTTAGATGCTCATTCGTTTGCTTGGATGCTTTCTGCACAAATGGAAAGAGAAGATAAGCTTGCTGATGTTAGTGAGTATTTAAGTCGTAGTAGTACAGAAAGAGACTCAATTGTAAAATCACGTATTGGTCAAGGTCAGTTTAGACAAAGTCTTATCGAATATTGGTCTGCTTGTGCTGTCACTGGATGTAAGGAACTAAAACTATTAAGAGCATCTCATATCAAACCTTGGTCTGAATGCGGAGACATAGAACGTCTTAGCCTTTACAACGGCTTACTTCTATCACCAAATTTGGATGTGTGTTTTGATGCAGGTTTTATAAGTTTCGATGATTTAGGTCACATACTAATCTCAAATAAAATCAGTGCCAATGACCTTCAGGCCTTATCTATCAACAAAGAAATGAAACTATCAAATATTTCTTCTGAGCATAAGAAGTATTTACAATATCATAGGAAACATATTTATAAACAAAGCTGAAAACATCAAATCCTTTATAAAAAGCTCAGTATTTTACTGGGCTTTTTTGTTTTTTATCATATTCATCAGTGGTCGAACGTTTTCCATAACATCAAGCCACTCATTACAAACTATTCAAAAACCTAGCAAAATTTGCTACACTACGCGCGCATTAATCAATTCCACAATTGAGATAATGTTATATACCTATCTACTTTTCTATTATCATTGCACTAGGTTTGCGACCTAGCCAGCAGGAGAAAGACATGAGCATCAACAAAAAAACCGCGATAACTGACAACAATTCAGCCCCTGTATACGATAGTGTGACTAATAATATCGTCGTTGCCGCACTATACAAGTTCACGCGTTTTGCTGATTTTGAGCAATATCGTGAGCCTATCCTAAACACTATGCTCGATCACGATGTGAAAGGTACGTTGCTACTTGCAAGCGAAGGCATTAATGGTACGATTTCTGGTACGCGTCAAGCTATCGATACCGTACTTGACTACCTGCGCAGTATTGAGGCAATTGGTACTTTTACCTTTAAAGAATCCTATACTGACGCACAGCCTTTTTACCGCACTAAGGTAAAGCTAAAAAAAGAAATCGTTACCATGGGTGTTGAGAATATCGATCCACTGGAATCCGTTGGTCGCTATGTCAAACCTAGTGAGTGGAACGCGTTAATCTCAGATCCTGAAGTCACCTTGATCGACACGCGTAACGACTATGAAGTGCAAATCGGCACCTTTCAAAATGCAGTCAATCCGAACACTGAAACTTTCCGCGAATTTCCAGAATACGTTTCAAAAGAGCTCGATCCAGCCAAGCACAAAAAAGTGGCGATGTTCTGTACGGGTGGTATTCGCTGTGAGAAGTCGACTGCGTATTTACGCGAACAAGGGTTTGAAGAGGTCTATCATTTAGAAGGCGGCATCCTAAAATACCTAGAAGAAGTCCCTGCCAGTGATTCTATGTGGCAAGGTGATTGCTTTGTTTTTGATAATCGAGTTTCGGTCAACCACAACTTAGAGAAAGGCAGCTACGAGCAGTGTTTTGCTTGCCGTATGCCGATCACCGCTGAGGAGATGCAAAGCCCTGCCTATATCAAAGGTGAGTCATGCCCACACTGTATCGACAAGGCAACCGATGAGCAAAAAGCCCGTTTCCGTGAGCGTGAGCATCAGATGCAACTAGCGAAGAAGCGTGGTGAAGCCCATATCGGTAGCGATGTGATGGATGTAATCGAAAAACGTAAAGCCGCTAAGACGGAAGCGCGTCTACAAGCAGAAGCTGCAAACAACACGAAAGCCAATTAAACTTAGCATTAGTACAATAGAAAAGAAGTGAAATAAAAAAGAGAGGCTCTAATCAATAGAACCTCTCTTTTTTTATGATAAATCTTTAGTGACTATCAAAACTATTAGCACTGATATAGTTAATCCAATTTTATAATGGATTGACTATATTAGAATAAGATACGTACGCGGATAGTCTCTTCTACATCTTTTAATTGGTCTAGTGCAGCAGTCGAATCATTGTAATCGACATCCATCACTAGATAACCAACATCACCTTCTGTCATCAGGCTCTGCGCTAGGATGTTGATGCCAGCTTCAGCAAACAAACGGTTAATCTGAGACAGTACGCCTGGCACGTTTTTGTGAATGTGTAGTAGACGATGCGAGTTTTCTTTGAACGGAATAGAAACTTCTGGGAAGTTCACAGCAGTCGCCGTATCACCTTGGTCAGAGTATCTAACAAACTTATCTGCTACTTCCAGTCCGATGTTGGCCTGTGCTTCTTGGGTTGAACCACCGATATGCGGCGTCAAAATCACATTATCAAACTTACGTAGTGGTGACTCAAACTCTTCGTCAGCTGATTTTGGCTCTTTTGGGAACACATCGATAGCCGCGCCCAAAATTTTACCAGACTCAAGCGCATCTGCTAGATCATCAATCTCGACGCACGTACCGCGAGCCGCATTGATAAAGTAGCTGCCTTCTTTCATTTGAGCGAATTGCTCAGCTTTCATCATATAGCGAGTGCTTGGTACATCAGGTACATGCAATGTCACGATGTCAGCCGTTGACAGTAGCTCTTCTAGGCTACCAACTTGTACCGCGTTGCCTAGTGGCAATTTGGTCACAGCATCATGATAAATGACTTTCATACCGAAGCTTTCTGCTAGCACAGACAGTTGCGATCCGATAGAGCCATAACCGACGATACCGATAGTCTTGCCGCGCACTTCGTGTGAATTGGTCGCAGACTTACCCCAGCCACCGCGATGTACGGTTGCATTCTTCTCAGGAATACCGCGGTACAGCATAATGGCTTCTGCCAATACTAGCTCAGCTACCGAACGAGTGTTCGAGAATGGCGCGTTAAAGACAGGGATACCAAGATCACGAGCGGCATCTAGATCTACTTGGTTGGTACCAATACAAAAGCAACCAATGCCGATAAGCTTATGTGCGTGCTCAAGTACTTCACGCGTCAACTGAGTGCGCGAACGAATACCGATAAAGTGAGCATCTTTGATCTTTTCAATCAGCTCGTCTTGATCTAAGGCGTGACTGATATTCTCGATGTTATGGTAACCAGCTCCTTCCAATACTTTTAGGGCATTGTCATGTAGACCTTCAAGCAATAAAAACCGGATTTTGTCTTTTTGTAGTGATAACGCCATATGAGAACTGTCCTATAATTGTTTTATAAGATTACCTGTTGGATAATCTATGATGGAGGAAACGAAAACAGTCCCGATATCTTACACAAAATTTGAGGTCGATGTTAGCAGATTAGATGAATTATTGGTTATCAAGCCTGAAAAATTTTTATGCTATAGTGAATTATTCTGTTTGAAACCGTTCGAATCAATTATTTATTACTTACCTCTTCTTATAGGTAAAAAATATCACCCCCTTATTACTTCTACGAGCTGACTCATCACTGAATTTATAGTTATTTCGCTATATAATAAACAGTCCCAGCATCGTGCTTACGCCAATATTGAGATTTGACCATGACGCCAACTACCGCTCAAAACACATCCGAAACCAATGCCGTGCAAACCATCTTGAGCACGCTCACTGATACCCATGATTTCGACCCGACCCAAATCAAAACTGATGCTGAGAGCTTAGAGCATTGGGGCAAAGACTGGACCAAGCATTTTGCCCCTGCTGCATCTGCCATCGTCTTTCCAAAGAACACTGAACAAGTACAGACTATCGTACTGCTTGCCAATGAGCACAACGTCGTCCTTACCCCAAGTGGTGGTCGTACTGGTCTATCTGCTGGTGCCGTCGCTGCTAATGGCGAGATAGTCGTTAGCATGGATAAAATGAACCAGATCGGACAGTTTTATCCTGCCGATCGAATAGTTGAAGTCGAAGCCGGTGTCGTCACCCAGCAGTTGCAAGAATTCGCTGAATCAAAAGACCTATATTACCCTGTCGACTTTGCCTCAGCAGGCTCTAGCCAGATAGGCGGCAACATCGGTACCAATGCTGGCGGTATCAAAGTCATTCGCTATGGCATGACCCGTCAATGGATTATGGGATTGACTGTCGTCACGGGTAAAGGCGATATCTTGCAGCTGAATCGCGGCATGGTAAAAAATGCCACGGGTTATGATCTGCGCCAACTATTCATCGGTAGTGAAGGCACGCTTGGCCTTGTCACTCATGCACAAATCAAACTTGAGCGTCAGCCACAAGACTTAAATGTCATGGTGCTTGGCATGGACAGCTTTAACGATGTGATGAACGTACTCTCTGCCTTTCAAGCACAAATTGATTTGACCGCTTTTGAGTTCTTTGACGATGTAGCTATTGATAAGCTAATGGCACATGGTCAAGTACAAGAACCCTTTGAATCACGTACCAAGTTCTATACGCTATTAGAATTTGAAGCACCTTATGAGCCGATTATGGATAAAGCCATGGCCATATTTGAGCATTGTATGGAGCAAGGCTGGGTCGCTGATGGCGTCATGAGCCAGAACCTCACGCAAGCAGCAGAGCTGTGGAAGCTACGTGAATATATCTCTGAGACTATCTCAGTATTCACCCCTTATAAAAACGATGTATCAGTACTGATAAGCCACGTACCGACCTTTATCGAAGAGATTGATCATATTGTTAGCAGCAACTATCCTGACTTTGAAGTCTGTTGGTTCGGTCATATCGGTGATGGTAATTTGCATCTCAATATATTAAAACCTGAGAATATGAATAAAGATGATTTCTTTGCTGAGTGTCAGGTCGTCAATAAATACGTGTTTGAGACAGTGCAGAAATATGGTGGTTCAGTGTCTGCTGAGCATGGGGTGGGTATGACGAAGAAGCCGTACTTGCACTATAGCCGCAGTGAGACTGAGATTGAGTACCTAAAAGAAGTCAAAAAAGTATTCGATCCAAACAACATTATGAACCGTGGTAAGATTTTTGATATGTGATTAGCAAGCTAAACACTTAACCCAAATAAAAAGACGCTAAACCGAGAGGCTAGCGTCTTTTTTATGGCTTTATAATTCGCAAAAACTACGATTTATAAATATAACAGTATCAATGCGACAACCAGTAATATGCTCAAAAACCCTTGAATAATCAGAAATGCCTGATGCGGTGCCGCGATATGACGCACCATATTACCCAATGCATTATAAGTAATACCTGCCGCCTTAATATGAGGTGGACTATCGAAAGTTTTGATAATTTGCAAAAACTGTTCAGTTCGATCAGACGACCAACCATGCGGCGCAAATGGTAAAAACGGAGATAATTGTACGGCCTGTTTCTTGGTCGCGGGGGACCATAACCAACGCTCCAAAAACAGCAATCGCATACGCCAGTCGGCAAAGCTGCGATGATTGATGACTTGTAATAGCAACACTTCTACATTTTTATGACGATTATCGACGAAGATACGCTCTTGCAGATTAAATACGTCTGACTTTTTACCTTCAATACATTGCAGAAAATGACCATTGCCGTAGCATAGCGTGCCTGTGATGTTATGCTGCTGATTGTAGTTACGTGCATGGCCTTCTACTTCATCAAAAATAGAGGTGCTCAAACGCGAGCCCAGAGTCAGCGTACTGACATAAACCAACTGAACCAAAGCGGAGTCATCTATGTCATCCCACTTCATGATTCTATTGGTATGATTTAAAGGCATAATAAAATAATCCTAAGAAGCCGATGAGATACGGCTAAACGAAACAAGCAACACAATACTATGCCTGAGTTGAACCAAAAAATTGACTCACAAAAACGTAGCAAATATTTACTACGTGAGACTGTTATTACCGTTACAGCTTGCTATGATAACAAGCAAAACAAAAGGTGCTGATAGATATTATTTAGATTCTATATTGAGATAATAAATAGCAAGACAGTCGCAGGTACAATGATAATGCAGAGTTGTGCGCTTATCGGTGTTTACAAACCCAATAGATATAAAGCGATATAGAATGTGGCAGTCGCTATCCTTTAACCCTTTGCGTTAGCCAAAATCACTACTAAATATAGTGAGCAAAACAGCCTAATATATCAACATAACCTATTGTAAATACGGCAATAAATTATTGTAACGACAATATCTTCCTATTGGAATGTTTTTATTACTTTTTTGCACAAAAATCGGCACATCAATGTGCCATGACCCCATTATTTAATCACACTACATTCAATAGCTATTTAAAACAGGAAACTTATGAGCAAGATGGAAAAACTAGATGATTTTCACCTCACGATTGCTGAGATTAAGAAAAAAGATTATCCACAATTAAAAGCTTTGATGGATCGTGTCTATGTAAACTTGGGTGGCGCATGGTCAAAGACAACCATTCATACTTTGATTGACGCGTTCCCAGAAGGTCAGATTGCCTTATTTGATCATGATCAGCTGATTGGTATCGTGCTCTCCATGCGCGTTGACTATGCCAAGTTTTCAAACCCGCATACCTATGACGATTTGATTGGGCAAAAAGAAATCATCAGAGACAATCCAGAAGGTGATGCCATTTATGGCTTAGATGCGCTCATCGACCCTGATTATCGCGGCTACCGTCTCGGTCGCCGTCTGTATGATGCACGCAAGGAGCTATGCCGACAGTTGAATTTCCGTGCTATCTTAGCCGGCGGACGCATACCTAACTATCATAATCACAAAGATCTGACTCCAGGCGAATATATTGATGCCGTTGAAAGCCGTGAAATTCACGATTCAGCTTTGTCGTTCCAGCTATCTAATGGCTTTATCGTTAAACGTATCTTGACCGCTTATCTGCCAGATGATAAGCAATCAAAGGGCTTTGCTACCTTGCTTGAGTGGGCAAATATCTACTACGAGCCTAAAGACTATAAGCCTAATACTCGCAAGTCTGAGGTTCGTATTGGTGGTATCCAGTGGCAGATGCGTGAAGTCGAATCACCTGAAGAATTACTGCAACAGGTTGAGTTCTTTGTCGACATCATGGCTGACTACAACTCAGACTTTGCTTGCTTACCTGAATTCTTCAATGCGCCATTGATGGGTTTATGCGAAGAAACCGATCAAAATATTGCCATTCGATTTTTGGCGGGTTATACCGAGTGGTTCAAAAATGAAATCTCGCATTTAGCCGTCAGTTATAACGTCAACGTCATTACCGGTTCGATGCCGTTACTAGATGAAGACGATACCTTATACAACGTCAGCTATCTGTGCCGCCGTGATGGTACCGTTGAAGAGCAACGCAAAATTCATATTACTCCGCATGAGCGTAGCGCTTGGGTAATCGAAGGTGGCGATGAAGTCAAAGTATTCGACACGGATGCGGGTCGTATTGGCATCTTGGTCTGCTACGATGTTGAGTTCCCTGAGCTTGCACGTTTGATGGCACTTGACGACATGGATATCTTGTTTGTGCCCTTCTGGACTGATACCAAAAACGGCTATCTACGTGTCCGTCACTGTGCGCAAGCCCGCGCTATCGAAAACGAATGCTATGTGATGATTTGCGGTTCAGTGGGTAACTTACCGCAAGTTGAGAGTTTAGATATTCAGTACGCTCAGTCGTCGATTTTTTCACCGTCAGATTTTGCGTTCCCACATGATGCGATTATGGCAGAGACCACTGCCAACACGGAGATGGTATTCTTCTCTGATGTAAACTTAGACAAACTGACTCACGTTCGTCACGAAGGCTCAGTACATAACTTAATCGATCGCCGTGATGATTTGTTCAGCTTAAAGTGGAAGCGCAAAGCCAAAGTTTCAGCGAGCAAGTTAAGTGATGAGCAGCGCCGTGAAAATTCAGGTAGCGTGCTTATTGGTGACCCATTACAAAACCGAGCACAAAAGCCGTAGTTAATTGTAGTTAGTTATGGTCGGTTGACGTAGTACACTTATAGTAGACTTTATAAATAATACGGCTGATTTTCAGCCGTTTATTTTTATCTACTGTCTACTCTTCGTGCAATGATCATATAGGCAATCACGATAAAATAAGCAGTGACGATAAGCCATCATCTGAAAATAACTTGTAAACTAAAAAGCGGACGTCATGACGACTGATATTGAGCAAACAGAAATAAAGCCAAAGAAGCAGCCGAAGCGAAAGATAGTTCCGATACTTAAAACGATAATTTTATATGGTCTTATGTTTGTCGTGATCTATAGCGTGGTCAATTGGTGGCGACAGCCTGTCATGCCTGCCAACCCTCAATTGCAACTGACCGATTACCAAGGGCAAACTATCGACTTGGCAGCGATGAGCCACGAGCGTCCTACGCTGGTATACTTTTGGGGTACGTGGTGTTCAGTCTGTAGTTTTACGTCGCCCACCATCAATAAACTAGCAGCAGATAACTATCCCGTTGTCACTGTTGCCGTACAGTCAGGCTCAAACCAAGAGCTACACGGCTACCTCGATCAGCATCAGTTTGATTTCACAACCATAAATGATCAACAAGGCAATATCTTTGCAGATTGGCAAGGACAAGTCACACCGTCCTATGTGGTATTAGAGAATGGTAAGATGACACAAGGGCTAACAGGTATTCAACCATTATGGTCATTGAAACTGCGCTTATGGTTAGCATCTGTTTTGTAGCACTTGTGACGTACTTCATGCTTCAATAAATCATTATGCGAAGAGATTATAGTTACGTCTTTTCCAATGATATACGGCGCAGGTAAAGGATTGATATTGGACAAAATTGGGTCGACCTCGCACAGCTCTTTTTACCCTACCCTTTTTGTCATATAATAGCTGCCGATCTAAATATTTTTTTGAATTATTTTTACTAGCATATTTTATGTTGCAATCGTCTCGTTACCATTTATTATTGACGTAACTATTTACCGACTGATGAGCGACAATGGGTATTTATTGACATGATGGTTGATAAACCAACTATGATGAGCAATATACCTACTATTAGTAATTAAGCATTATCAATACCGCGTGACACTCAGTACTATATTGAACTACATTGAACATCGAGCCTTGTATCCGGTTTTGAACCGACACACAAACCTACCTTTTAAAAAGATACCTTCTATGACTGATAAAAGCACTGACACACCAAGCCAAGATTACAAAGACACGCTGAACCTTGCGGATACGCCATTTGCTATGCGCGCAAACCTTGCCAAGCGCGAGCCAGATTGGCTTGCTGCTTGGGAAGCAGATGACGTGTACGGTAAAATTCGTCAGGCGCGTGCTGGTGCAACCAAATATATTTTGCACGATGGCCCTCCATACGCCAACGGTCAGATTCACTTGGGTCACGCGGTCAATAAAGTACTAAAAGACATTATAGTAAAATCAAAAACCTTATCAGGATTTGATGCGCCTTACGTCCCTGGTTGGGATTGTCATGGTCTGCCAATCGAACAAAAGGTCGAAGCCAAGGTCGGTAAAGTCGGTCAAAAAGTGTCTGCTACTGAATTCCGTGGTCTATGCCGCGAATATGCGAGCACTCAAATTGAATTGCAAAAAGCAGACTTCAAGCGTCTAGGTGTATTCGGTGATTGGGACAATCCTTATCTGACCATGAACTTCCATCAAGAAGCCAACATCGTGCGTGCGCTTGCCAAGATCTATGACAATGGTCATGTGACTCGCGGTATGAAGCCGGTCAACTGGTGCTTGGACTGTAGCTCTGCCCTAGCAGAAGCAGAAGTAGAATATCAAGACAAAGTCTCTGACGCGATCTATGTCAGCTTTGATGTGCTCGGTACGGACAAAGTAGCCGCATTGGCAGATATCGCAGATAACATCGCTGCTGTTATTTGGACCACCACGCCATGGACACTACCTGCCAACCAAGCTATCTCAGTACATCCGGAGCATAACTATAGCGTGGTCGCTACTGAAAAAGGCAATCTGTTACTCGCAGCGGATCTTGTAGAGACTGCGCTAAACGAACTTAAATTAGAAAATAACGGCATCCTAGCAACTGTATCAGGCAGCGAGCTTGAAGGCCTACATGCCCAGCATCCACTGATTGAAGACCGTCAAGTACCGCTCATCTTGGGCGATCATGTAACCACAGATAGTGGTACGGGTCTGGTACATACTGCACCTGGTCACGGTTTAGACGATTATATCGTTGGTTTAAAATACAACTTACCAGTGGAAAACCCAGTAAGCGGTACGGGCGTTTATTTAGATAGCGCTGCTGTATTTGCCGGCGAGCACATCTATAAAGCCAATCCAAAAATCATCGCTGCACTACATGAAAATGGCCATCTAATCAGCCATACCAAAATTGAGCATAGCTACCCGCATTGCTGGCGTCACAAGTCGCCAATTATTTTCCGTGCTACGCCTCAGTGGTTTATCAACATGGAAACCAAAGGCTTACGTGCTCGCGCGCTTGCTGACATTCCATCAGTAAGTTGGACGCCAGCGTGGGGACAAAACCGTATCGAATCAATGATGACGGGTCGTCCTGACTGGTGTATCTCACGTCAGCGTACATGGGGCGTACCGATTACTTTCTTTACGCATAAAGAAACAGGCGAGCTGCATCCAAACACGCTGGAGCTGATGGAAACTGCGGCTCAAAAAATTAATGAAGGCGGCGTAGAAGCGTGGTTTGATGCTAGCTGTGAAGACTTCTTAGGCAGTGAAGCCGCTGACTATGACAAAGCAACTGATACGTTAGACGTTTGGTTTGACTCAGGCACGACGCATTTTGCGGTACTTGATCAGCGTGATGAATTGACCAACCCAGCTGACATGTATCTAGAAGGCTCTGACCAGCATCGCGGTTGGTTCCAGACGTCACTGCTAACGTCAGAAGCGATGTATGAGCGTCCACCGTTTAAGCAAGTATTGACCCATGGTTTTGTGGTCGATGAAAACGGTCGCAAGATGAGTAAGTCACTGGGCAATATCATCACCCCGCAAGAAGAAATCAATAAAACAGGCGCAGACATGCTGCGTCTATGGATTGCCTCAAGTGACTATCGTTATGAGATGAGCGCAGGTAAGACGGTCTTTAAAGGTGCGATCGATATGTATCGCCGTATCCGTAATACCTTACGTTTCTTGCTTGCCAATACCGATGACTTCAATCCAGCGACTGATAGCATTGATATCAATGAATTGGTTAGCCTTGATAAATTCATCATTGAGCGCGCACAAACCGTACAAGCGCAAATCATTAGCGCTTACGATGCGATGGACTTTCACCAAGTCACGCAACACGTCACGGCGTTTTGCTCGCAAGACTTGGGTAGCTTCTATCTAGATATCATCAAGGATCGCCAATACACCACGCAGGCAGATGGTCAGCCTCGTCGCTCTGCGCAGACGGCTATCTACCATATCACTCATGCGCTGATTCGCTGGATTACACCAATCCTGTCATTCACGGCGCAAGAGGCTTGGGAAGTATTGAATCAACGTGATGCTGATAAGGGCGGCTATGTGTTTACTCAAGAGTGGTATGAGTTCCCAGCGTTTGAGCTAAGCGCTATCAGCAACGATGACTGGCAGCGCATCATGTTCGCAAAAGACATGGTAAACAAACATATCGAGACTGCACGTGGCGAAAAAATCATCAATGCCAACTTGTCTGCCGACGTGAGTCTATATGCTGACGGTGCTATGTATGAGAGCTTAGCCAAGCTTGATGAAGAGCTACGTTTTGTACTAATTACTAGCAACGCTGCATTGAAGCCAATGAGCGAAGCGCCTGCTGATAGCATCGCACAGACAAAAGAAGCGACCGACACCAATACCGAAGAGGCTGTCGATTTAGTGGTCCAAGTAAGCGCAGCTACTGGTACTAAGTGTGTACGCTGCTGGCACATTCGTGATGACATCGGTACAGATAGCGCACACCCTGAGCTATGCGCGCGCTGCGTGACCAATGTCAGTGGCGATGGCGAGGTGCGTCACTATGCCTAACCCAACAGACTCACCTGAAAGCCAGCATGACCAGCAGCCGCAAGTTGTTGAGGTTGACCATTCGCCTAAGCCTGCTCATGCAACCACGGGTAGCTCGACTACACCTAAAAGTCGCCTGACCAAGTCAACAAATAGGACACCAAAGCTGGTGGCCAATGGTAGTCGTGCTTTTGTATGGTATATATTGGCATTGGTTGTTGTCATTATCGATCAGTGGACCAAATGGCTGGCAGAAACCAAACTGACCTTTCATGATCCAGTGCCGGTGATTGAGCCATTTCTTAATTGGACATTGGCTTATAACTATGGCGCGGCATTTAGCTTTTTGGCAGATGCTGGCGGTTGGCAGAAGTGGTTTTTTTCAGGACTGGCTTTACTAATGTCGCTATTTCTAATCATCTATCTGATTAAAGCACCACGCAAAGCCACGCTGTTATCTTTTGGCCTAGCCTTAGTATTGGGCGGTGCAGTTGGTAATTTAATCGACCGCTTACTACATGGTCATGTGATTGATTTTATCCATGTGCATTATGCTGATGTTTGGCATTATCCGATTTTTAATATCGCGGATATCGGTATATCTATCGGTGTACTATTGATTGTCATTGATATGCTGTTTTTGGAAAAGAAGCGTGAAATGCCACGGTCATAATCGTCTATAGCTAGAGATATTAATGCAATTTATAAACGAAAAAGGTGGGTTACGTAGTCGTAACCCACCTTTTTTTGTCGATCGTTTTAGTGCTTTCGTCAGACACGTAGCAATGCTGCCAATCGTGAAAGCAATTATTCATTTATAGCAACTCTGATAATAAATCAGTCACAGTCTCTAAGCCGCCACCTGCTAATAGAAATAGCAACCCTGCCATGTTCACAACAACCGTCAAATAATAAGTCACTCTAAACTCAGGCTTTTGTGATTTGTGACGCAGATACGTTTGAGCCAATAGCGCGCCTACCCAACCGCCAAGCGCGCTTAGTATATGCAGTGTAGACTCAGACGTACGCCAGTCGCCACTTTGCGCAGCAGCTTTGTCTTTGGCATACATGCCATAAGTAATAATCCCTAGCACGGCGTACCAGCCGACCACTAGCCAGCTTAGTTTATCTGTCGCTGCTAATAAAGCCAAAACACCATAAAAAGCCAGTCCAAGAAACGAGCGTTTCTTTTGGCCCGCTTCAAACTCTGCCTGATGGCTACGCTTATGATTGCGCTGACGGATCTGATGATTTTTTTGTGCCATTTTTTGCTGTACAAACCCAAGCTCTTGTACTTGCGTGGCTCGCTTGCGTCCCTCCGCATCTTGTCCAATGCTAAAGACCACTGCCTCACCGATGTTAGGACGGCGCTGAGCCTTAAACTCACTCACATGAAAGAAGACAGACTCGCCCGCTTCAGTTTCAATAAAGCCAAACCCTTTATCGTCCTGCCATTTTTTGACAGTGCCTTGTTGTTTATTCACTACCGACACCTCATATCTTTTAGAATTGCCAATTATAGTACACCATCTGCGTTACATTATTGACGCTTACATCTGGTCTTAGATGGCTTATTATTTCTTACACTATAATACTGCAATTAAAAACACTTTAATCAAACTCATTATTTTCTATTCTAGCAACCGATGGCTTTTTATTATGACTCAATCTCAATTTATTAACCCAAACGAAGACACTCGTATCGCTTACGGCAGCCTCGTTAAGCTGCACTTTGAAGTTTCACTAGAGAACGGCACCATCATCGACTCAACCTTTAATCGTGATGCACCTGTGTCTTTGACCATTGGTGATGAGAGCTTGTTACCTGGTTTTGAGCAAGTACTGATGAATCTACGCGCCGGTGACACTCGTACCGCACACCTTGAACCAGAGCAAGCATTTGGTGAGTGGAATCCTGAAAACATCCAACATTTTAGCCGTACTCAATTTGCGCTAGTCGCTGACAATCCAGAAATTGGCATGATGGTTGAGTTCGAAGACAAAGGCAAAAATACCTTGCCCGGTACGATCAGTGCCATCGATGATGATCAAGTCGAAGTCGACTTTAATCATCCGCTTGCTGGACAAGACGTGTTGTTCAAAGTAAAAATCTTCAAAGTCACACCACCCGGTGTCACTGGTATCAAATTGATGTAGTCACTTAAAGACTATCAAAAACTCGTTAGGCATTAACTAAGATAAAAGCTCGCGACGATAAAAATTAGTATCGATAAAAAAGCCAAAAGGGAGACTTATATGCAGTATCAAACCTTACCGCAACTCGATGAAAAAGTATCTAAAATCTGTTTAGGCACGATGACATGGGGACAGCAAAATACTGAGTCCGAAGCACATGAGCAAATGGATATGGCACTCTCTGAGGGTGTGAATTTTTGGGATACCGCCGAGATGTATCCGTCACCACCAGATAAAGACAAACAAGGCGATACTGAGCGCTTTATGGGTACTTGGTTTAACAAGACTAAACAGCGTGACAAAGTCATCCTTGCTAGCAAAATATCACCAATGGACTTTTTGCGTGATGGTCAAACGCGCTTTAACGCTGAGCATATCAGCAGTGCTATCGATGACAATCTTGCCCGCTTGCAAACAGACTATATCGATATTTACCAACTGCATTGGCCAGAGCGTCAAGCCAACTTTTTTGGTCAGCGTGGCTATGATGAAGAGATGGCTTCACAGTCATTAGACGATTTAACGCCATTTCTAGAGACTATTCAGGCCCTGAATGATGAGATCAAAAAAGGTCGTATTCGTGCTTATGGTTTATCGAATGATACCGCGTGGGGACTCATGCGCTACCTATGGGAAGCAGATAAAAACGGTCTAATTCCACCACTTACCGTGCAAAACCCATATAGCCTATTAAACCGCTTATATGAGGTTGGTATGGCTGAGATTGCCCATCGTGAAAACGTTGGTCTACTTGCGTATTCACCGCTTGGGTTTGGTGTATTATCTGGTAAATATCTTGATGGCAAACGTCCAACTGGCGCACGTCTCACCATGTACGATCGTTTCGGTCGTTATGTGAATGAGCAGGCCAAATCAGCCACTGAGCAATATGCCAAGATAGCTGCTGATGCAGGTTTAGACATGGCACAGATGTCATTGGCTTTCGTAAACTCTCGTCACTTTGTCACCAGTAACATCATTGGAGCGACGACAACCGAGCAACTCAAATCAAACATTGATAGTGTTAATGTGGAGCTAACAGCAGACGTATTAGAAGCGATTGAAGCGGTGCATACACAGCAGCCTAATCCATCGCCATAATTGGTCTTTTGTAAAGATTGGATGTTAATAGAGCCTGATGAATAAATAATATTAAGTTTGCTCTATTAATTCTCCTATAAAAAAGGGCGCAAATCGTTTCGATTTGCGCCCTTTTACTGACTGGCTGAGATTAGCTATACTAGCTCAACTCTAACTAGCTCAACTCTAAGTAATCATTCTTCAACTGGTGCGCTAAGGACTCTTGAATGTAGATCTGCTAGCCCTTCATTCATGCGTGCTTGTAATAAATTGGTCAGCTCACTCTTGTTACGACCTTCTGGATCTATAGGCGCAAGTGGCAACACGTAAGCGGTCACGTTTTTGCTATCGAGCACTTTTTTCATACTTTCTTTCATTGTAAGCTTGCCATAGTATGGCAATGCGTCGCTTAGTGTGCCGTCTTTATTGACATAAGCAATGATGATCGGTCTGATAGGCACATCAGCATCTATGGCTGCTTGCAGCAATGTTCCATGAATGCGTTTTACTTTTTTACCACTAGTGGTCGTCGCCTCAGGGAAGAAAATAATCGAAAAACCTTTGGCTAAAAAGTCAGCAATCTGCGCCGATACTGAGCTTGCATCACCGGAGCCACGCTCGATGAAAAGCGTCCCTGCGGCATGGGCAAGTTTGCCAAATACAGGCCATTCACCGATTTCAGCCTTGGATAAAAAGAACGCTGGGCTCACAGTACCAACGACAGGGATATCCATCCATGACACGTGATTCGATACCCATAAGCCATGGAACTGCTCTACAGGTTCCACTTCTACTACTTTTACCCCAAAAGAGCCTGCCATCTTGCGGCAGAATGTCTGAATATAGCGTGGTAGGGTTTCGCGTGGTGGCTGCTTAAAGGCACCAATACGCTTCGCCGCGCGTATGCCGCCGACCATGGTCGTGGTCATACCAGCAACCTGTCTGCCCCGGCTCAACTGTCGTCTGAGTGAAAAGCTTGATTTAGCTTGGCTCATCTTCGCCCTCATGATTAAATAACGGGTGTTTAATAGTCAAAAAACGAGCCCAGTATAACAAAGTTCGCACACTCAGTGATAGCTTGTTCACTCAGTGAGTGCTGACTTTTATACAAACGGGCAATAAAGCAGATTTATAAAAAATTATCCACAGCAAACGCTGTAACATAAAACTATCGCTAATTATGCTAATACGCTTTAATATCAAGTGATAAGACCATATATAGATAATCACATGAACGCTACGTCAAAGCTTCTTGAGCTGATTATAGCGAGACATTTACTTTATTAAATAGGTGATACTCTTTGGATTATTTTGAGAGACATGAAGGTGGCGAACGCGCCATTTTAGTACATTTAGACATCCGCCAAATCCAAGATCCTGACGATCTTAGTGAGTTTGAGCTGTTGGCTGATTCAGCAGGTGCCGATCGATTGGCACTAGTCACTGGATCACGCTCACGCCCTGACGCCAAATACTTCGTTGGTAGCGGAAAAGCAGAAGAAATCGCAGAACTAGTGCGTGAGCACGAAGCAGACATTGTACTGTTTAACCACAGTTTGTCGCCATCACAAGAGCGTAATATCGAAGCGCTAGTGAAGTGCCGCGTGTTAGACCGTACTGGGTTGATTTTAGATATTTTTGCGCAGCGCGCCCGTACTTACGAAGGTAAGCTGCAAGTAGAGCTGGCTCAGCTTAACCATCTATCAACGCGTCTGGTACGTGGTTGGACGCATTTGGAACGTCAAAAAGGTGGTATTGGTCTGCGTGGACCTGGTGAGACCCAGCTTGAGACCGATCGTCGTCTACTACAGACTCGCGTCAATCAGTTAAAGAGCAAGCTAGAAAAAGTCCGTCAGACCCGTGCGCAAGGTCGAGCCCGTCGCCAAAAATCAGACGTACCGACCATCTCATTGGTCGGCTATACCAATGCGGGCAAATCTACTTTGTTCAACCGTTTGGTCGATGAAAATATCTACGCTGCTGACAAACTATTTGCGACGCTAGACCCTACTCTACGCCGTTTAGACTGGCAGGGGGTTGGTCGTGTCGTCTTGGTCGATACGGTTGGTTTTGTCCGTCATCTGCCGCATGAGCTGGTTGAGTCTTTTCATGCGACTCTAGAAGAAACGCTAGAAGCAGATTTGTTATTGCACGTCATTGACTCCTCTAGCGAGGACATGCACGAGCAGATTCAGGCAGTCAAGGAAGTATTGGCAGAAATCGATAACGATGTACCTGTGCTCAATGTCTATAACAAGATTGATTTGACTGACGAGCCTGCACATATCGGCTATGCTAGCGAAGGTCAGCCAAACCGTGTCTATGTGTCTTCTAGACAGAACCTCGGTATGGAAGAGCTAACGCTTGCCGTACAGCAACTGCTGACAGGTAAATTGACAACGTTTGATTTGACCTTGCCGTATGATGCCGGACAGTTCAAAAACACTCTATATGAACTGGGCGTTATTGAAGAAGAAAGCTATGACGATACAGGTCGTGAATGTCTGACGATTCGTTTGCCAAGTGACCGTCTAAGACAGCTACTGGGTCAAGCCAACTTAAAACCTATCGATGTGTTGCCGCTTGCACAAGCAACACTGCTGATGCCGGTACTAGAAGAGTTTGAAAAAGTTGATGACGTTGAAGAGCCAACCATGACAGAGGCTGAGGAAAAAGCGTTTGACGAGTTTGATGCATTACACTCAGAAACAGCTGATTCAGAAAAATAATCGTTGTTCCTGTAAAATAACAGCTATTATGAATAGTGAGTCATTTGCGGCAGTAATTGAATGAGCATTTGATTCATACTGTTAGCCCATAGACCCTTATATAGTACGTTAAAATAGAATAGACGATATCCAGTGATATCGTCTATTTTTTTTGGATATGACCAGTCACGTTGCATAGGCTTTATTAGTTGCCTTAATCTCTATATAATCGCCTGTTATACATTCAACAAATATTGATAGATAGCGTTAATACTTTAAAAGTGAATCATTGCTACTATCAGTATGCATAGCATCATTTTCTAAGTTGTGTTCTTGGTGCGATCACGCATTTTGTTTTGTACACCATCCATTTATATCTGACTTGGCCAGAATTGCTTATGAAGCCTGCTCACTCTCCCCATCTCCCACTATGGCTTGCGTTAATTCTAACGTTGACCATGGTTATCGTTGTCCGAGAAACGGCGGTTGTCCTCTGTCAAATGGCAGGCATCGAAAAAGCGGCCAATATTGTCGGTTTGGTTGCGATGTTTGTTATTTTGATGGCGTGGCGACTGCTTAAAGGGTTGCCGAGCTGGCTCACACAGGCCAGTAATACTTTACTAGTCGATAGTGGTTTTGCCTTCTTACCAGTTTCTGCTGGTGCAGGCTTGTTGCTATTTGCTCTAGGAGATGAGCTATTGGGTGTGATGATAACAATGATTATTAGTACGCTCATCCCATTGTGGGGACTGGCATTACTGGCCAATCGTTGGCTCAATCACGCTGCAAATACTGATAGTACGACTACCACTGAGCAAAAGGGACAGCCGTGAGCTGCGGAGAGATATTATGACTTTTGACAGCGTATTTATGGCAACCCTAGCCGCAATACTATTAACCTTGGCAGCACACGTAATTGCACGTGTATTGGCGCGTAAGTTGTCATGGTTACCGATGGTCATTACCGCACTTGTCCTAGTACTTGTTTTCCTATTTATACTGCAGTGGGATTACAACAACTATTACAGCGCGGCAAAACCTGTATTTGACCATCTATTGGGATACGTGACAGTACTCTTGGCTGTGCCATTGGCGGCGATGAATTTCAAAGGCTTACCAGTTAAAAAACTCACCTTAATTGTCGCTATCGCTAGCGTCGTTGGCGCATTACTGCCTATGTCATTAGCTTACTTATTTTCACTCAGCCATGAGACTCTATTGGCTTTCGCTACCCGCTCTGTAACGACACCGATTGGCCTGAGTGTCGCAGATTTAATCAAAGCACCACTGGCAATGGCTAACCTAATTATCATTGTCTCAGGATTGATAGGTGGTACGGTCGCTCGCTTTTTGTTCCGCGGTATCAATGACGACCGTGCTAAAGGCTTAGCACTAGGTTTAGCAGCTCACGCGTTTGGTACAGTAGAGGCATGGCAAATCAGTCATACAGCAGGACGTTATGCAGCATTTGGCTTGGCAGTGAACGGGTTAGTTACCGCAGTTTGGGTACCTATTTTTATCAGCGCTATTGGCATCTAGTCATCACTAAAAGCCTACCTACACTATTCTTATATTTTTAAGAACCTAACCATTAATAGTATTATCTACTATTAATTTCAGATTGGAAATCACCTCGACTATTCAAATGTCATTATTATTTCTTAAAAAATTGAGACACTTTATTTATCTGAATTCATAAACGAAAAAACCGACTACAAATGGCTCATAAAGTAACCCAGAAAATTTAGCATATTGATTTACCTAAGATTATTTAACAATGAAAATCTGATTTTACAACTTAGTTCGTCAATCTGATACGCCAAAAAGTTATTATATGTTATAGTAAGCAACTATTATTTTTTGTATTTATTGCAAGTGGTTCCTTATTGAAAGTAATAATTGCTCAGCTGCTGTCTTCACAGTGGGCTAAATAATTCTGCAAACTCAGTAACCGCTTAAGCGCCTAAATCAACGCATATGTAGGCAAAACAATTTGCTGTTATTCGATAAAAAGTGATTTTACTATGATAAATACGGCTACTTTGATGACTCGCTGCTTATCTCCCCTTTTACTAAGTGCCATTGCTTTTTCGACCTTTTCTGTCGCTGCCAATGCAGGCAACATGTATATCTACAAAGACAAAGGTGGACAAGTGCTGTTGACCAACGTCAATCCTAGTGGAAATTTTGATAAGTTCACGAAAAAAGTAAAAGTAACTTATTATAAAGACTCTAAGATGTATGACGGAAGCAGCGATAGCTATGGTAGCAGTGCCGCTAGCAACAGCGGAAGTCGCAACTCTTACGACAGCTACATTCGTGCGTCCGCTGAGCGCAATGGTGTTGACCCTGCCCTAATGAAAGCGATGATGCATACTGAATCAGCTTTCAATCCAAATGCACGTTCACCAGTAGGCGCACAAGGTCTGATGCAGTTGATGCCAGCAACTGCGCGCCGCTTCAATGTGAGCAACCCTTGGAACCCTGCAGATAATATCGAAGGATCAGCCAAATATATCGCGTGGCTCATGCGCCGCTTCAATAACAATGTCGAACATGCTGTCGCAGGCTACAATGCGGGCGAAGGCAATGTCGATAAATATGGTGGCATCCCTCCATTCAAAGAAACACGTAACTATGTTCAAAGAGTGATGAGCCGTTATCATAGCCTGTATAAAAACGATGCCGGACTGTTTGGTGCAAGTATCAGTGCTAACAATCAAACCAGTAGCACTAGTACAAGTAGTGGCTTACAAAATGTCAGTTACGGCACCAGCAGCAATGTGAATAGTGCCAGCTATGCCAACTCAGCCTATGCTGCTTTACGCTAAGCCAGTCACCTAAAAATCAGACATAAAAAAGCCCATTAACGAATTAATGGGCTTTTTTATGTTTGGATGCTTTATATCTTGATGCATTAAGAGTAATAAAGCCAAACTGTGAGCCACAATTAAGTACTCACAGCCTGATCCAATACTATTTGGTACTTACTTGTTGGCAGCCTGAGTTGCAGCAACTTCAGCAGCGAAGTCTTCTTGCTTCTTCTCGATGCCTTCACCAACTTCTAGACGTTTGAAGCCAAGTACTTTTACGCCTTCAGCTTTTAGGACTTCGCCAACTTTTTTGTCGTTGTCCATAACGTATGGCTGACGTAGTAAAGTTACTTCGTCTAGGTACTTACGTAGGCCACCTTCGATCATTTTTTCAACGATATTATCAGGCTTGCCAGACTCACGAGCTTTCGCTTCGATGATGTCTTTTTCGCGTGCCAATACGTCAGCAGCAACATCTTCGTCATCTACAGCAACAGGGTTGAATGCAGCGATATGCATAGCAAGGTTTTTACCAGTGTCAGCGTCGCCACCTTCGAAAGAAACCACTACACCGATACGTAGACCATGACGGTATGCAGCGATGTTAGCACCTTCAAGTGTTTCAACACGGCGAATCTGGATGTTTTCACCGATTTTCTGTACTAGAGATACACGTGCTTCTTCAACAGTCTGACCTTCGCCATAAGACAATTCAGAGATAGCAGCAACGTCAGTTACATTGTTTTCTAGCGCAAGGTTAGCAACTTTTTCTGCAAATGCAGTGAAGCTGTCATCTTTTGCAACGAAGTCAGTCTGGCAGTTAACTTCTAACAAGAATGCTTTGTTTTCGCCTTGAGCGATGATGATAGCGCCGTCAGCTGCGATGTTACCTGCTTTTTTAGCTGCTTTAGCTTGACCAGATTTACGTAGGTTATCAATGGCAACTTCAACATCACCGTTTGATTCTTCTAACGCTTTTTTACATTCCATCATGCCAAGACCAGTACGGTCACGCAATTCTTTTACCATTTTGGCAGATACTTTTACTTCTGTCATAAGAGTCACCTTAGTATAGTTATGTATAGGAGTGCTGTATTTCTAAATGCTGTATTTCTATTCGATATCTTGGTATTACTTAAAATCTAGCAGACAGCTCGTTTTGAACGATTATTAATATAGCCATAGATGATGTCAAATAAATAACATCTCTATAATATAGCGATATGACTAGTAGGAGCGATAATACTCGCCCAATAGCTACTCGCTTATACGCATGGCGTTATTAATAAGGCTTTATTCAATAACAAGGCATGACGAGTAAAACTACATCATGCCTATTATGAGCTTATACGCTGTTCAAAACATTATATGGATGCTGATAGATACACTATCAAGACATCCTTACAAAGTTAAACTTTTTGAGTCAGCTACCTATTCTGCTGGAGTTGCAGCAGCTTCTTCTGCAGCTGGCGCTTCTTCAGTTGCAGCAGGTGCTTGCTCAGCTTTACCACCAGCTTGAGTTTGTGCGTATTCTTTACCAGCGATGATAGCATCAGCCATAGAAGTTACGTACAAAGTCACAGCACGGATAGCATCATCGTTAGCTGGGATGATGTAATCAACGTTGTCTGGGCTAGAGTTAGTATCAACGATACCGATAACTGGGATACCCAAGTTCTTGGCTTCTTTAATAGCGATCGCTTCGTGATCTACGTCTACTACGAAGATAGCGTCAGGTAGGCCGCCCATGTCTTTGATACCACCTAGTGAACGCTCAAGTTTTTCCATATCGCGAGTACGCTCTAGCGCTTCACGCTTAGTTAGCTTAGCGAAAGTACCGTCTTCTGCTTGCTTTTCTAGCTCTTTTAGACGGTTGATTGACTGGCGTAGAGTTTTCCAGTTAGTCAACATACCACCTAACCAGCGATGGTCAACGTATGGCATGCCAGCGCGAGCTGCTTGCTCACGTACGATACCGCTTGCAGCGCGTTTAGTACCAACAAATAATACTTTGTTTTTCTTAGCAGCTAGGCCGTTTACGTAAGTCAACGCTTCGTTGAACGCTTTTACGGTGTGCTCTAAGTTGATGATATGGATTTTGTTACGTGCGCCAAAGATGTATGGACCCATTTTTGGGTTCCAAAAACGTGTTTGGTGACCAAAGTGAGCGCCTGCTTGTAGTAAGTCGCGCATTTCGATTTTGGTTGGATTCTTTGTAGCCATGAGAATATATCCTATTGGTTGGGTTATGCCTCCACATCACAAAAACAGCCTATTTAGCGACACGCATCTGCTACCGGTTAGTTTTCATTAGTAAAGCACTAACAGATCACAAATTAATCAAGTCGCCAAACACCCAGCAATTTTTTGCCATGATGTGTGTGTCATTGGTTGGTTTAAAAAAGAAGCTATCGTTAGATTGAAGCAAATGCCCAAATCTAAACTATAAAGTGAATCATAAAAAATAGCTGCGCTGTATTTTATCACATAACGTCTTGGAATCTCCAGCAGTTTGTTTGTAGCGTATCAATAAGATAAAAACAAACTATGGCGATAATAAAACAAAAAAAGCGACACATTTGCATCGCTTCTTTTATGATTATCTTTTTAATAGCTGTTTTCAAGCAGGGTTACCGCCGTCACTCTTTTATAGTTATCACTCGTTTATAGAGGACTGACTATAATGACCGCCTTGTAACCACGCCACGTAAATGGTGTGATATAGCTTTGACGATCTTTAGGCAGATAAGACACGCTTGGCGCACTCTCAACAATGTGCGGCGGCGAGATAATAAACTCTGAACCAAACTCTGTACGAGCGTTACCTGAGATTGTATTGGCCATTTCACCCAACAAATCTTTCATCATCGTGATTGAAGAGTCAGGCTCGCCCATCACTTTGATGACTTCTCGCAACATCGCGCTTGGTGCACTGACATAAACGCAGCCTTCTAAAGGGCCTGATATCTTAATGACACCGCTATAATCAAAGCCAATCGCGCTTTTGTTGTTGTTTAAGTAAGGGGTATCAATTGACACTTCCGAGCCATCGATTTGCGCAAAAAACGCGTTGATAGAGCTTAGAAACACACCCAATTTTTCTACTTTAACCATAATATATTAATATCCATCTGTATTACGTGGCAGCATTAGTCTTGCAAACAAACCACAATCTCGCCTACTTGAGAATGCCAAGTGATGGGGATGATAAAAGAACGCTCATCGTTCGGCAATACAATACTTTGCGGCGCACCTTTAAACACAAATGGTACAGAGATATGAAACTCTGAGCCAAACTCTTTACGTGCATTGCCTGCGATGGTATTGGCCACTTCCCCAGCCAGATCTACATAGTTCTCTTCACTTTTATCGGTCTCGCCCATGCTGTCTAAGATTGAAGACAGCAAGTCACGCGTCGCCGAAAAATATACCACGCCTTTTTGGCCACCAGATATACCAATCACGCCCGTATAATCGTGGACTTTTGGCTGTTTGTTTTCTAGTAAGTAAGGGGTATCGGCAATAAGCTCTTCTCCACCAAACTGGTCAAAATAATTACTAATAATACTTAAAAAAATCTGTAGCTTTTGCTCTTTCATAATGACATCTGCTTTGGTCGATGAATGGTATTAGTCTTGCATCAGCTCATACAAAGACTCGACAAGCTCCTCTTCTGAGAAGGGCTTGCACAGAAAGCCGCTGGCACCCAATGATAATGCCTCAATACCAGTGGCTTTATCGGACAATGCTGACACCACTAAAATACGTACTTCAGGATCAAACGCGATGATTTTTTCAATGCATTCTAGCCCATCCATTTGTGGCATGGTTAGGTCCATGGTGATTACATCAGGACGATGGACATTGAACTTTTCGATGGCTTGAACACCGCTAGTCGCTGTCGCCACCAGCATGAACTTTCCTGAATCGTATGCACGCTGAATACGGTTTCTAATAATATTTGAATCATCAACAATCATTAACTTATACATAACTTATCTACTACCTTTAATGAAGTGCTTGTCGTCCCTGACAATATAATTACTATTTTGATTAAGCTTTAGGTAAAGTAATGACAAACCGTGTCATCTGACCCAGCTCGCTATTTACGTTAAGCTTGCCATCATACTCTTTTACTTTTGCTTTGATGATATCAAGTCCGACACCGCGACCACCGTCTTCATCTGCATGATCTTTGGTAGAGAATCCAGAAGAGAACAGCTGTTTGAGCAAGTCGCCTTTACTAAGCTGATTTGCCTCTTCCGTACTGAAATGACCTTCTTCAATCAGCTTATTACGGATGCTGTCGTAGTTGATGCCTTGTCCGTCGTCTTGCACAACCAGCATAAAGTTTGAACCGTTGTCCTGCACTTCCAAATCAATGGTCCCAATGTCAGTTTTGCCAGCAGTGTGACGCACACTTGGCGACTCGATACCATGTACTACCGCATTACGCAGCAACTGAATACTGATTTCTTTGATTGGCTTTGCAAGATGCGCCGGAATGATCGTTCGGGTCAGCGTCGTACTTTTTAGCTGTACTCGCTTGCCCTGTCTTGCAGCAATCTCTTTTGTAAATTCATTGTAGAAAGACAGCAAATCGTCATCTGTTTCATTGTCTAAGTCGATATCTAGCCCACCATCAAAGTCAGCATTGCTAGCTGCATGGTCTGTTACTGGATTTTGAGTAGTGACTGGTGCTTGTACGGTTGACGACTTAGCTGCTGTCGGTGCTGAGCGGTTGATACGCTCACCCAATGTCGCAATCGTATTCGACAAGCTGAGCAAATCATCCAAATGTACTGCCAATGGTAAGAAGTCATTACCAGACAACTGACCTTGGTTTTGCAATGCATGTAACTTGTCTTCAGCATCAGAAGCAATCTTCGTAAAGCTGTGTAGTTTTAGTGCTGATGCTTCACCTTTTAAGCTATGCATTTCACGATAAATAGCTTTTAATTTGCCTTCAAGCTCGTATTGTGAGCTACCAGGATTTTTCAAGATGTTATTCATCTTCTCGATATGCGCTTGGGTATTACCAATAAACTCATTAATAATCTTTGGATTCACATTCAAGATAGTCGTTAACATCTCAATCTGCATATCGTTTTGCGAACGCTCTTTTTCTAGGCGCTGTTCTAAGTAGACTGCATCTGATACATCATTCACGTTGACCAAAATACGGGCAATGTCTTTATTATCATAAACACGTGAGAATTTAAAATCTAAGAAGCGGTTATCAAGATTTTTGTCTTCAGACAAATTATGCAGCATGACTTTATTTAATGGGTTAAGTCAATCTACCAGCTTTTCTTTAACGCGAGGGTTATAGAGCTGCTCAATGAATTGCTGTGTGGTCTTGAGGTCTTTATCAGAGATACGACCGCGCAAGACATTGGTAAAGTTTTCCCCTGCTAAGCTATCAGAGCCGATGATATTGTTCAGCGCGCGAGAATGCTGTTGACCAATATTCAAGTCCTTATCAAGTAGGAAAAGACCCGTGTTTACTGTTTCCATAATTTCTTGCGTTTCTTGGCGAGCGGCAGATGCTTCAGCATCCGTCTCACGTAGACGACGTACAAAGAAGAATACGAAAATTAGGAAGTAGGTAAAGATAGCGGCAACACCAAGTACCTGAATAAGACGAATGGTAGTTGCTTGACGTTGTGCACTATCGAACACGTCTTTTGTCAAATTATCCAAAGAATCGTTAATAAACAAACTTGATGTTTTCGCCTGTTCAACGGCCTGCGTCAATTCATCAGCAGACGTTACCATGATATTATCAGCATCTTTTAGATATGTTTGAATTTTGGGCTCTAGCGCTTTCCATTGCTCATTGGCCGCAGCAATATTGGTTTGTGCTTGACTATCAATTTTTGGCAAGTCATAGCTATTACCTTCTGCATCTGTAATTGTACTGCCTTGCTCAATAGCAGCAATCGAGCTAGTAATCAACGCAGTATTTTGTTCTAAACGGCTTAGCACTCGTTGTATGTGTGGAGAGTTAGTATCCTCACCATAACTACTGTCCAAGTCGAAAAGATCTTTAATTACCGCCTGTGCACTGTTTGCAACTTGGTTAGTTTGGTCAATTAAAGCCGTGTTTCGTTCTAATAAATTTGAGGTATAAAACGTAAACGCCAGCAAAGCACCGATTAGAGATAAAAATAGTGCAATTGAAATAATCAGACCTTGATAGCGCTTATTGTCAACATTAGGTACGGTTGCCATCTTCAGAATTCCTTAGCTCAATTGCTTAGTATTGGTGTCAGAGTCGCTCTTTTCAGCAGGGTCAGCTTCACCCAACCAGCGCGCCTCAATTTCTTTAAATGTCCCTTTTTCTTTTAGTTTGGCAATACCTTCATTAACCGTTTTGATAAGCTGGGTATTTTCTTTTGCCATGAGCACCACTTGCTGGGCTGAAGGTGCATCTGCAGCTTCATAGGGTACAATTTTCACTTTATGCTCAGGATAGCCTTTGACGATATATTGCAAGACTGGCATATCGTACAAGAAGACATCTGTATTACCTTAAACCAAATCCTGATACGCCAAAAATGCTGTAGGTCTCGAAATTAGCTCCACCGAACTACCCATCTCTTTTAGCGTGTCTTCTTCTTTAGAGCCTTCTAACGTACCTGCTTTTAGACCTTTTATATCGTTTAAGTCTTTTATGTCAAACTTACCTTCCAAATACATGATAGTAGCTGGGTTGAAAAAGTATGGTGTTGATAGACCATATCTCACTGCACGATCGTCTTTGTAAGAAATACCAGAAATCGCTAGATCACGCTTTCCTGATTCAACGCTATCGAACATATCTTGCCAAGTTTCCTTATAAAACTCGACTTTGAATCCCTGCTCTTCACCAATAGCACGAATTGAATCAACATCAGTGCCTTGCATATTGCCATAGTCATCTTGGAACGAAAAAGGCGGCAAATCACCAGTCATGGCAACTTTCAATGTTGGCGCTGTATCAGGTAGCTTACTCACAAAGCTATCCGTGTTTTCCTTTACTGGTGTATTTGCACTTTCTTGAGTGGCAGAATTACCACAGCCAAATAGGCCAACACTCAACAAAATCGGTAACGCTCGATATAACTGCTTCATAATCTATCCTTGAAACCTAACGTTGTTTTACATTTTAATTAATTGACAATCTAGCAAGGTTAAGCAATGTCTATACATATTCACTTACAGAAAGTTACGCTAGATAGTACTTGCCTAATTTCGCGATTGCAATAATTATGTTTGGTCATTATTTAGAGTTAGTTATATATATAAAATACAGCATATAATTCGGAATAACTTATGTTTACTAAAGTCTGATAACCGTTGCTACTTAAAGTCTCTATAAGACTTGATCCTTAACTGAATAATTATTCAACACAAAAAAAGCACTTATACGCTGTGAACGTATGAGTGCTTCTCAAAATACAGTTAACTTAAAATAGAGATGCTTTTACTCTGCATCGTCCAAATTTAGATTACGATCAATTTTCCAAATCAGGAAAGAACCGAAACTCATTAGTGAGAACAGGGCAATACCAACCTTGAGGACTGGATTGACTGGAAACAAATTCAATAATAAACCGCCAAAGATACCGACTGAAAACATCAGCGAGCCTTGTAGTGCACTTGCCATACCAGCACGGCGTTTCTGAAAAGCAAGCGCAATTGCAGAAGCATTAGGCTGAGTCAGACCCAGTCCTGCGATACAAAAGAAGATACAAGCCAGCACTAGTGGTAGCCAAGCATCCGTCCCTAAAAGCAAGCCAGTCACGAATAGCACACCCGCAGAGATAACCTGCATCATCGCCCCGAATCGCAAAATACTTAGTATTCGAAAGCGATTGGTAAGCCATTGGTTCAGCTGAGTCAAACCTACAAAACCCGCCGCATTCATTCCGAACAACCAAGCAAAATGTGTCGCTGAGACGCCATAAGTATCCATAATTAACTCTGAAGCCGAGCTGATATAGACAAACATCGCTCCCATTAACAAGCCGCCACCAATTGCGGGGTAATTAAAAGTCGGATCTTTTAATAAATCCCAATATTGACTGAGCACTTCTCTTGCAGGGCGTACGTTACGGTTTTCTTCAGTCAAAGTTTCAAAAAAGAAAAACTTAGTAAGTAGCAAGTTTAGAGCGCCAAATGCAGCTAAGAACCAAAATATAGAGTGCCAATCAAAAAACTGTAAGAATAGCGCGCCAAGCGATGGTGCCAATATGGGTGCTAAGCCCATCACTAAAATCATGATGGAAAAAGCTTTTGCCGTTTGTTTGGCAGTGAGGCGATCTCGAATCGCAGCGCGAGTAACTACTGCACCGACGCACGCGCCCAACGCTTGTAAAGTACGGCCTGCAAACAGTACGTACTCATTATCAGTAGTCGCACAAAGGATAGAAGCGATAACATACAGCGTCATACCTATATATAAGGGTTTGACACGGCCAACACGGTCACTGAATGGTCCGTAAAATAGCTGCCCAAATACCAAACCTAAAAAGTATGCAGGGACAGAGTTGGCCATAAAGGCCGTTGAAACACCGAAATCATCGGCCATCGATGGCAGTGCTGGCAGATACATATCAATTGATAATGGCCCTACCGCAACCATCAGCCCAAGCATCATAATCCATGCAACAGGCAAATCAGCAGAGCGCACTCGCTCAGAAGCGATAGGTTTGTTTGGAAGGGAGGGTTTTGAAGCAGACATATTTAGACCGTTTTATATAGTGGCTATTATTTTTGATATTTTATTTTTCGACGTTTAATTGCTTGCACGTGTTGTTAGGTAGGCTTTCGTCATTTTACTGTGTTATCCAGTAATCAAAATAGATACCTTTAACAACAATAGTGCATCTTTACCCACATCGGTGCAAGCAGACAATGCTATATCGTGCTATCTGCTTGCATTTCAATGGCTATAAGATAATGGCGAAACAACCGCTAACAATTAAAAATCGTCAAAATAATTTATCAAAATATGTCTGGTTTTCTTAGGTAGCAATTTCTTTTATCAGAATGAATCAAACGAAAATAACACTAGAAAATTTACTGATAGCAAAAATTTAGCGGAATTGGCGTTTGCCAAATAAGGTGCTGGCCTGCTTTGCTTTTCTGAGGGCAAGCTTACGATTGCGACCAAGCATCATTTTAAGCTGCCATGCTTTTTCTTTATATAAAGTCTTAGCAGGTTGATCATACATCGCATTTATCACGCGTTTGCTTGCTAGCACTGCATCAGGAGAGCGCTCTGCAAACTCGGCAGCAAGTTTTTGTGCCTGTTCAAGAGGTGCTTCACCACAGTGGCTAATCAAGCCTAACTCTTTGCCTTCATTAGCATCGATGATACGGGCGCTCATGGCGAGCTCTTTTAGAGTGTCTTCTCGTAGGACTCCAAATGCTGATTGGGTCAGTCCCATATCTGGCACTAAACCCCACTTAGCTTCCATAATAGATAACTGACAATCAGGATGGCTGATACGTACGTCACAAGCCAACGCCAACTGTAACCCAGCGCCGATACAATACCCTTCCAATACTGCTATGACGGGTACTGGCAGATCACGCCATACCAAACATACTCGTTGGAACGCACTTTGCCATGGTTTAATCAATTCCCAAAGCGCAAATGCTGTGTTCTTTGGATGATTTAAGTCTCCTAAGTCAATCCCTGCACAAAACGTTCCCTCTGCCCCATTTAGAATGACTGCGCGTATGGTTCTGTCCTTGCTAATGCGACCTGCCAGCTTAATCAGCTCATTGATTACCTGAAAACTCATGGCATTTTTTTTATGTGGACGATTTAAGGTAACCGTCAGTATGTTGTCTGTAATACTAACTTGTAAGGTCTCATACTGGTAACTTGCAATTGCGTTCATAACAATCCTTATTAATGAATAAAATAAATCTGGTACTGATATTCACAATATTAGCAGGCTTGTCTTTGTTGTACCGTAGTAATAACTGACTGCCACGATACTATAGTCAGTTTCATATACAGCACACACAGTTTGTCTAGCTGATAGCGATAAGCAAATCTAATGAGGTTACTTATCGCTTTCTGAACCTGAATGATTTTATCTGCTTTACCTTACCCTCAACTTATATCATTTTCCACGTCATGTCATTTTCGCTTAAGCGATGATAATTAAGCTGCGGATAAGAAGATAAATCTACCTTTTGCAGGTTGTCTAGCGCCGTTAATAATGCCTCATAATATGGCTCAATCATTGCGAATTGCACAGGTGTTGTATGCTGTACATTCAGCAGGCACTTATCTTCCAAATCTTGGCTAGCCTGACGCAATTGTGGTACACCCGTATATCGACTCCCACCCAATATACGATGGGCAATTTGTGCCAGCATATTTCGGTCATGCGCTTCCCATGCCTGAATGAGTGCCTGTTTTTCATCATTGATAGTATCGATCATCATGATAATCAGCTTGGCCGCCAATTCAGGTTTGTTTGCTGAACGAGTGAGCGCATCTTGCCAATCTAAAATGTTTGAGGTATCACTTTTGCTTATATTGTTGTTACTAAGCTCATTATTGATTTGCTCGTGTAAAGCCGAGTTAGCGTTAGCTGTCCTATCTTGAGAACTACTGTCTTGAATGCTTTGGTCTTGAGAGCTGTCGATAGACTTTGTTGTTGATTGCAGTAGTGGCGACTGACCTTGTTTTTGTAGACGTAAGCTTTCATAGCGCGGTTGAATATCACGCGCAGTATCTCGTCTATAGCCTTCACGAGGCTGGCTATCGCGCAAATAATCATCACGGATTTTTTTCAGGGATAGTGGACGGGTAATTTTCGGCTCGCTACTGACAGAAGTGCTGTTACGATCTACTCCGTCTCCTCTTATTATTGGATAAGTAGAGGTTGAGTCATCTGAAGACATACCTGAACTGGCTTGAGTCTCTTGCCCATTTACATTGTTAGAGAGTAAATCATTTGATAAATCATTATCGTTAATTGAGTAACCACGCAGCGAGTCAATAGGAGTTAACTCAGCCCCTGTTGGGTCGAGACTCTGTACATTAGCATCTTGTAAATTATCACTCTGCAAATCTGGATGCTGTAAGCCAAAGTTTTGCAAATCTGTATCGGGCAATGCGGTCAATTGTGGTGTCGTACTCTTACGACCAAGCCATTTCTGTAGCACCTGTAATAACTGCGGTTGACTAATAGGTTTGCCGACATAGTCATTGATGCCGCTGGCTATAAGTTTGTCACGTTCATCTGCCAACCCATGAGCTGTCAGAGCGATAATAGGGATACGACTATCCGCATTTTCGATATTTCGAATCTGCTTAGCCGCCTCATGACCTGACATACGCGGCATTTGAATATCCATAAATATCAAATCAATATTGTCTTTGTCTTGCGTAGCCGCCTTATCGTCAGCGCTCGTGTCCTCATGATAGAACGCGCTATTTGTTTTCTTATTTATCTCATCACGTGTTTCTGCTTTAGAGAGTTGCGTTTTACTCGATAGACTTTGCTTATCGCTCTTGGCAGTTTTGATGTTTTTGGTTTGTTGTTTACTGATAATCTCGATAGCATCAAACCCACTGCTCGCAGTGACTACCTGAATACCTAGCTCACTCAATAAAGCATCAAGCACTAATAAATTAGGCAAATGGTCATCAACTGCCAGTACAGTGACCCCTTTCCAGCGTGGTTCCTGCAGGCTTTGCGGCGTACTACGGCTTTGAGTATCGAGCATCGCATACAGCTGTCTTTTGTCTAATGGCTCATACAGTATGTTGGCATGATAGCGATTGAGTAGCGCTTGATCGGCCGCCACTTGATAGCCAAATACAGCAAGCTTGCCTTGATAATGCAGACGAATTTGCTTGAGGAGCGCCATCATATCGTCTTGCGTGTCATCATCAACGATGACCCAATCCCAATAGTTACCGTGCTCTTTTAGTGACTCAAGCACACCCGGTAATGAGTTGGCCTGAGTCAGCTTAATCGGCAAATACTGCAAGCTAGCCTTTAGTACTTGTATCGAAGCGGTATGATTAATCCAAACCAGTACATTAAATTCATCGGTCTCGCTCGCCAGTGGCGCTAATACTGGTAATTCAATCGTTTGCCCTGTGGCTGCCTCTAGCACATCGACATGGGCTGGCATGCGAAACCAAAATGTCGCGCCTTGGTTGGCAATATTTTCTTGAGCATTATCATGAAACCCAATATCACCGCCCATCAAGCGTGTTAACTGTTTGGAGATAACCAGACCCAACCCTGTACCGCCATACTGACGTGTGATTGATGGGTCGCCTTGGCTAAAGCTTTGGAACAGCATTTTTTGATCTGCCAGAGAAATACCTTTTCCACTATCTTGCACACTAATCATCAGATAATTATCACGGTGGTCATCTAAGCTAACACGCACCACCACATCACCACTATCCGTAAATTTAATGGCATTACCAACGATATTGGTCAATACTTGCTTAAGACGTAACGCATCGCCGTTGATGCGCATCGGCACATCATTGTAAAAAAGCACCGCCATGCGTAAACCCTTCTCCGCAGAGACCGGAGATAGCATATCGACCACATCATAAATAGTGTCATAGAGATCGAACTCATGGCGATCCAGTACTAGCTTGCCTGCCTCAATTTTAGAAAAATCTAAGACATCATTTACCAAAGCGAGCAAGTGTGCTGAGGACTTACGTATGGTCTGTACATACAAGTCCTGCTCAGGATTAAGCTCACCGTGACGTGCCAGCAAGTTAATAAAGCCATCGATACTGTTCAATGGTGTGCGCAGTTCATGACTGATATTGGCTAAAAACGCAGATTTTGCTTGGCTGGTTGAAATAGCTGCATCACGTGCATTTCGAATAGAGATGTTTTGCATCTCCATCTCATCAAATGCCAAACGTAAATCATCCTCAGTTTGCTCGGCATGGTCTTTGAGCTCTTGAAAGCTTCTATGTAAGCGGCGCAACGTTCTGACTAGATCTTGCTGTAATAAATTCAGCTCACCATCTGACTCTACTGGTACAGGTTGGTATAAATTATCAACATGGGTACGCTGCAACTGCAACCGCAGCTCATAAATGGGGGCAATCCAACGTTTCGAATAGATATTTAGACTCAATAATAGAATCAGGATAGTAAACAAACCAGTAATCACTAACGCCATCGCAATACGGTAGCGTGCAATGTAGAGCGGCTCATTATCCATATCGACAAGTAACCACAATGTCTGCCCTTCAAACTCTCCCAATACACTGCCATACGCTGTGCCTACAGGCGTTGGGCGTTGTGATAAAAAGCTTGCAGAATCACTGATTAATGGCCATTCTTCATTGAGACCATAACCGACGGTTGCCAGTATTTGATTGCCTTCATTAATAATAGCAATGCGCTGTACATGCTGCTCAGACTGCATACGTCCAAGCTTATCTTGGATGCCCTCTAGCGTCGTCATCGCCGCTTGCTGGGTCCTCTCAGCACTACTCCCTACTTGCTGGCGCTCTTGTTCTAGCAGCTCAGGAATCAGTTCAGCTATGACTGGCGTATAGCGAATAAGTACCGCTTCGGCCAATACTTCTTGCTCAGAGTCGCTTGCACGCATGGTTTCGTGAAATACCAAAATGCCGCCTACTGCTGCCAACACACAGATAGGCAAAAACACCAGTATGATCAGCTGACCATAAGCACTACTGGTATCGAAACGTTTTTTATATGCCATGCTAGGTCTACTCTCTACTAGGTTCTTGCCATGAATTTTTGTGATAATGTCAGTATTCGTGTTACTTATAGCATGTCGTGTCAAAGCATTTGGGTAAGGCGCTACTTTTAATGAAGCCACTAATCGTTAATAAGGTCACTGGTTTTGATAAGACAATTGATATATAACTCAAGATTATCTTAACAGGATTCTCTAAGTTCTGGTTAGGCATTCCATATGATGAATAACGTTATAATTAGAGTGCTAACTACTCTGTGTCAAAGAGAATATGGCTTTAAGCGAACAGTCCTACTTTTGCAACCCTCAACGTAACATTGACATTGACCCGATACAGTGACTATTAATCCTTGATGCGATAAGCGCAGCTGAAAACAAAATGATATAATAAAGCCACTTTTTATTTACCACAATATATCGCTCATAGTCATAACATATGAGAGCGCACTCTAATGCCTTTCGTTTTTAGCTCGCTTATCACCGTAAACCTATAACCCAAGCGACTGTCTAAAATTATGATCAAACAATAAGAACAGCGCTTCCATCAAAAACAAGCCATTGAAAACATATTTAAAAAATAGAAAAGGATACTTTATGTCCACTACGGCCATGTCAAATGCTAACTTCATTACTCAAATCACCACCCTCGCTGATTGCGTTGGTCAAACGCCATTGGTGAAACTTCAACGTCTGCCTGAGCAAGAGCACATTGCCAATGGTGCCACAGTACTAGCTAAGCTTGAAGGTAATAATCCAGCGGGCTCTGTAAAAGACCGTCCTGCTTTTAATATGATTTATCAAGCAGAACAACGCGGTGATATCAAGCCTGGCGATATGTTGATTGAAGCTACTAGTGGCAATACTGGTATTGCATTGGCCATGGTCGCTGCGATGCGTGGCTACCCGATAACGTTGCTGATGCCAACCAACTCTACCCAAGAGCGTAAAGATGCCATGATTGCTTATGGCGCAACGCTGATTGAAGTAGACGAAGGTATGGAAGCTGCGCGTGATTTGGCATTGCAGATGCAAGCAGATGGCAAAGGGGTTGTATTGGATCAGTTTAATAATCCTGATAATAGCCAAGCACATTACCTGACTACAAGCCCTGAGCTATGGGCACAGACCGAAGGTAAAATTACGCATTTTATTAGCTCGATGGGCACGACAGGTACGATTACCGGTGTGTCACGTTATTTAAAAGAGCAAAATCCAGACGTCAAAATCATCGGCCTACAGCCTAACGAAGAAGCCTCTATTGCTGGTATTCGCCGTTGGCCAGCGGCTTATATGCCAGGTATTTTTGATGCAGACTTGATTGATGAAGTGATGGATATCGATCAGCGTATTGCTGAAGTCTATATGCGTAAATTGGCGAAGACTGAAGGTATCTTTGCTGGGGTATCTTCGGGCGCAGCTGCATGGGCAGCGACCCAAGTGGCAAAAGAAAATCCTAATGCTGTTATTGCTTTTATTGTCTGCGATCGTGGCGATCGTTATTTATCAACGGGTTTATATAACGTTGACGATAGCAATACGGATAACAGCGCAGAAGTTAATTAATGCATAAGAAATACCATTTAGTATCGTTAATTTCAAAGAAGTGCAAAGCAGCCAAATGCAGATGTAAACGTAATACTTCAAGCCAGGTTAGCGCTGTCATTTTTTTATAATGAATTAACTATCAGCTCATAAATAGTCAGGATTATCTATGTCACAAGCGCTACCATCCGACCCTATCTTAGTTTTCGATATCGAGACTGTTGCCGATGTCGATGCAGCACGCCGTATCTATCCTCAATTGGCCGAGCTTAATGATGCAGATGCGTTAAGCGCGCTGACAGCGATACGTACGCAAGAGGCAGGGCACGACTTTATGCGCCTGCCATTACAGCGTATCGTCTGTATCTCAGCTCTGTATATCAAAGATGGTAAGTTATCGCTATTTTCTTTGACTGCCGATAAATTTAGTGAAAAAGAAATCCTAGCCAAATTCTTTAGAGCATTTAACGACATTGAGACATTGCCGCAACTTATTAGCTGGAATGGTTCAGGCTTTGACATACCTGTACTGATATATCGTGCTATGCAATATGATTTGTCAGCGCCATGGCTGTTCGAAGAAGGCGAGCGTATTAAAAACATGCGCTTTGATAACTATGTTAATCGCTTTCATACACGTCATCTAGACTTGATGGATCGGTTTAGCCAGTATGGTGCTAGTCGCCGCGAAGCCATGGATATCGTCGCAAGTCTGTACGGATTACCCGGTAAAACTGACGTGGATGGCAGCATGGTTGGCGCGCTTGTTAGTAGCGGTGACTGGCAGACCCTATCTATATACTGTGAATCTGATGTCATGAACACTTGGCTTATTTATTTACGCTGGTTACGTCTAACAGGACAGTTGTCTTCACAAGATTTTGATGCTTGGCAGCAGCAGAGCTATTACTATCTGGCAAAGTATACCCAAGCTGACGGTAGTCCACGACATCAAGAGTTTATCGCTGACTGGTCATCGGCACCCGAATTATAGAAATCGTATTATTAGTAGTTTTTATTCCCCTCTTCTAGTTATTTATTATTAAGGCAGGTTTATGCAACCCACCGATTCAAAAACATCTACAGCATCTGATATGGCAGCGCAAAGCAGTAACGCTCAAACGAATGAAGCTCAAACAAACGACACCCAAACGATTGTCATTCCGCCGAGTAAGAAAAAATCAAAGCCATCATCAAAGACACGTCGTCGTCTAAAAGATGCAGAGCCAATTCCATTCAATATAGATGGCTTATCACATGATGGTCGCGGTGTTGCTGTGTATGGTAATGGTTTTGACGTTGCTGAAGGTCATGCTGAAGACAAGCATGGCAAAAAGATCTTTGTTAGCTTTGCCCTACCCGGTGAGAGCGCCTTAGTAAAAATAACCAACAGCCGTGCTAGCTTTGAAGAAGGCGATGCCATTAGCATTACTGCCAACCCAAACCCTGAACGTGCTGTACCACCCTGCCCGCATTTCGGTACCTGCGGCGGTTGTAACTTGCAACATTGGCAACCAGATGGTCAAATAAACTTCAAGCAGTCAGTACTGGCTGAAATGCTAATGCACCAAGCCAACGCGGAACCTGACAATTGGCTCCCACCTGTGGTCGGCGATCGTCTTGGTTATCGTACCAAAGCACGTTTGGGCGTGCGTTATGTTGTCAGAAAAGAAACCGCGCTTGTCGGCTTCCGCGAGCGTTCAAGTAACTTCTTGGCAGAGCTAAATGAATGTCATATCTTGGATCCGCGTATTGGCTTTGAGATTGAAAACCTAAAAACGCTTATTAGCACTTTAGAGAGCCGTGACAAGATTGCTCAGCTTGAGCTTGCAATGGGTGAGCAACTGCCAGAACTACCTGATGGCAATCAGCCAGTTGCGCTCATCGTACGTAACTTAGAACCGTTGTCAGATGCCGATATAGACAAACTAAAAGTCTTTTTCGCGGCGCGTAATTGGCAGCTATATTTGCAGTCGAAAGGCGTTGATAGCATTCAACGTATTGCTTTGACAGACGCTGATGATTTGAGCGAGCAATTTGGGCGTTTATATTATCAATTGCCAGAGTATGATCTGACCTTTGAATTTATCCCTACTGACTTTACCCAAGTAAATTTATCCGTAAACCGTCAGATGACCAAGCTTGCCTGTGACTTATTGGACTTAAAAGCAGGCGAACGCGTATTAGACTTATTCAGTGGTTTGGGTAACTTTAGCTTACCGCTAGCGCGCCTTGTTGGCGAGACAGGCTCAGTAGTCGGTGTCGAAGGCAGTGAAGCCATGACCGAACGTGCTGCTGACAACGCTCGTCGCAACGGTATCAACAATACTGAGTTTTATAGTCAAGATTTGACTCAAGACTGTACTGATAAGCCATGGGCTAACCAAGGCTTTGATGCGCTATTGATTGATCCACCGCGCTCTGGTGCTTGGGAGATTATGCAATATTTGCCAAAATTTAATGCTGAGCGTATTGTTTATGTCTCTTGTAATCCAGCGACCCTTGCTCGTGATACAAAAGCATTGTTAGAACAAGGCTATCGTCTGACTCATGCTGGCGTGATGGATATGTTCTGCCATACGGGTCATGTTGAATCTATCGCTCGCTTCGAAAAAATAGCGGTTTAACGTTATTAATCTTCAAAACGATTAATAGCTGGAAATGACTGATAGTTGAACCTAATTAAAGAGACAATTAAGCATTATTACAATTATCTAAGATAACTCAAAGCTTTGATAAGTTTGTGCTAATAAATAGCCATTATTTAGCGTAATTGACCACAGCCGTACAGAGGCTCGCTTGATTTGTCACTTTAAAATGAGATAATAGTAAACAATCTTCCTATGTTTTTGATGATGTTTCCAATCGCTACATAGCAAGCATTTGCACTCATAGCTTTATATATTTTACGCGCATTTTATAGCTGCTAAAAATAACATTTTTAGCAGTTGTATTGGTTTATAGCTGACACTTTATGGATCGTTAATTCAGAGTGTGTGCATAGTAGATGAGGTTATAATCAATTCAAAATAGCTAAGAGGAGTCGGCTATGGTAAAAATTCGTGAAGGATTACCGCTGGTGGATGGACAGACCACGCAGGCCGATAGTGCAACACTTGCGGCGCAACTGGTGGCGAGCCAACGCTCTCACCAGTCAGCCAATAGCTATGCCCAAATTCCCCTCGACATCAAATACCAGTTGGCAACCCACAAGCTACATACTACTTTTGATCGTTCAGCTGCACACACTTATCATTTGCATGACCCTCACACTGAAGACGAGTATTTGGATGATACCAATGCGCTATCAAACAAAGAGCTTGAGGCGGTCGACTTAGACCAAGCCAATATCGATGTACCTACTTGGCTAGATAATGTGGCCAAGCGTATTGGACAAGAGTCAGTACCCAACCTAAGTGCAGCTTGCGAGTTTATTCGCAGTCATATGAATACCAGTGAATCTGAGCGTTCAGGCGCTTATGTGACCGGTATTGGTATGACTGATATTTTGACCTATCTTTATCAAGATGAAGATGCATTGGTCGCGGCCATGCTGTATCGCAGTGCGCGCAAATCAATCATTAGTCTCGCTGAAGTGGAAAAACACTTTGGTCCAGATATTTTGACGCTTGTGAAAGATACCCTTGCAATGGGTAAGCTGTCGGAGATTATTGAGAGCAATAAACGCTTAGAAGATCATTTCGTCAATAATCAACGTGATCAGCTATCAAATATTTATAGCATGCTCATCTCTGTCACCAACGACGTGCGCGTGGTACTTATAAAACTGGCTGAACGTACGTTCGCCATGCGTGAATTGACTTTTTCTAGGCCAGAGCGTCAAACGCGTGTCGCACGTGAAGTCATGACTATTTATGCGCCATTAGCCCATCGTTTAGGTATTGCACAGCTAAAATGGGAGCTCGAAGATTTAGCTTTCCGTTATCTTGCGCCTGACCGCTACAAAGAAATTGCTAAGCTGCTGTCAGAAAAACGTAGCGAACGCGAGTCCTATATTCAGCGCGTACAAGACAAATTAAATGAATCATTAGCAGATGCCAGTATCGAAGGCGAAGTATCTGGGCGCGTCAAACATATCTACTCTATTTATCGAAAAATGAAGCTCAAAGGCTTATCGTTCGATCAGCTTTATGACATTCGCGCCTTACGTGTCTTGGTCAATAGCCCTTCTGACTGTTATCACGTTTTAGGCCTAGTACATGGCTTATGGCGTTATATTCCTGAGCAGTTTGATGACTATATTACTAACCCTAAGTCCAATGGTTATCGCTCGCTACATACGGCTGTGATTGCAGAAAACAAGTCACTAGAAGTCCAGATTCGTACTCATGAGATGCACTTTGAGGCCGAGCTTGGCATGTGTGCGCACGTTAATTACAAAGAAGGTCTAAAGAACAAGAAAGACAACTATCTGAATCAAAGAATCAGCTCATTGCGCCAATTATTATCTATCAATAATGAGACACGCTCAGCTGTTGTAGCGGGCGAAGAGATAGACGATATCGAGTTTGACGAAGAAGAACAACTCGTTGATTTTGATGAACTAGAACGTATTTATATCTTTAGCCGTGACGGTGATATTACTGAGCTACCAAAAGGCGCGACCGTTCTCGATTTTGCCTACTATGTGCATACTCAAGTTGGCAACCGTGCGCAGGCAGCCCGCGTCAATCAGCGTTATGTGCCACTGACCTATCAGTTGAAAACAGGTGAGCAAGTTGAGATTATTACTAAGGCATCGCGTGAGCCCAATCGTGATTGGTTGGTAGCCTCGTTAGGTTATATTCATACCAACCGTGCCCGTTCAAAACTGCGCCAGTGGTTCAATAAGCAAGACCGTGATAAGAATATTGAAATAGGTCGCCAAATGCTTAGCAAAGAGCTTGAGCGTCTATCTGTTCATCCTAATAGTATTGATCTGAACGACTATATTCAGCATTTTCATGTCAATACGACCGACGATATTATTGTAGGGCTGGTGACAGGTGATATTGGCCTTAATCAGTTAACCAGTCATATCTCTCGTCAGCTACACCTTGAACCTGAGATACCACCAGAGAGCTTTGTACCTCATGTAGATAACAGAGATACAGGTAAGCTCGATGCGTATAAAATCCATATCGATGGTTTGGATAATATCGAAATCAATTTGGCAGGTTGTTGTCATCCTGTGCATGGCGAACCGATAGCTGGCTACATCACTTTATCGCGTGGCGTTAGCGTGCATAATCGAGGCTGCCCAGAGTACTTACGTCTGGTTGAGCGTGATCCTGAGCGCAAGATAGAAGCCGCTTGGCAAGTACAGATTGGTCGTTATCAGCCTGTTGATATTCATGTCGAAGCATATGACAGACGCGGTTTGCTACGTGATTTGACACAGATAATTGATAAAGAAAACGTCAATATTCGCCAAGTTCAAACGTTAAGTAATGACGACAATATTGCTTTTTTAAAGTTCCATATTGAAGTCTCAGGCTTAGCACATCTATCTAAGTTGCTCGCAAAATTAGAGCAGCAACATGGTATTTTGCACGCACGCCGTGCAGTCGTGTAAATAAAACCTTAAGCCAGTCGTTGTTTATTCCACAATAGAGTTGTCAAAAAATACTATGCCTGAATTACCTGAAGTAGAAACCACTAAAGCCAGTCTTGCTCCATTGTTGGGGCAACAGGTAGTTGATGTTAAAGTATTTCAACCAAAGCTGCGATGGATGATGCCAGATAACTTGGACGAGCTAGCTAATTACACATTAGAGAGTGTCGAGCGCCGAGCAAAGTATCTGATTCTTAATTTTCTGCCAGTAGATTCACAGAATAACGCTCCCATATCAGCCAGCAAAGCTGAACCACGTCAGCTTCTTATTCACTTAGGAATGTCAGGTAGCTTACAGCAACATAGCTATGGTACTGATAAGCGTAAACATGATCATCTGGTTGTCATCTTTAATGATGCTGATAATGAAAAGTCTCAGCTACACTACTATGATCCGAGACGTTTTGGTTCAGTACTATGGCATGAAGATTACGGCAATAAACTACTAGATCATCTAGGTCCTGAGCCGCTTTCAAAAGATTTTACCGCAGACTATTTGTACAATTTAATCCAGCGTATAGATTTATCTAGCCAAGATGGCAATGGGTCATCGACAGATAATACTAAAGCAAACAAACGACTAAAACCCATCTCCCGAGCGATTAAATCTGTCATCATGGAACAAGAAGTCGTGGTTGGGGTTGGCAATATCTATGCGACTGAAAGTCTGTACTTGTCCGGCATCCACCCTGCTACACCAGCCAATCAAATTTCATACGATCAGATTGTCATTTTAGTGAGTCATATTAAAGAAATTTTAAAGAAAGCGATAAAATTAGGCGGTTCGACACTACGGGATTTCACAGTAGCAAGTGGTCAAACTGGTTACTTTCAGCAAACCTTAAATGTGTATGGTAGACAAGGAGAGAGCTGTCTGCATTGTAGTACGACGCTAGAAAACATCAAGCTTACTGGTAGAGCCAGTGTTTATTGTCCAAATTGTCAGCCGTTAAAATAGCTAATAAATGATATCTATCTGCTTATGGTATATTTAGATTAAATGAAGCTAATATCTGGGCAGAGTATCTATTTTTAAAAGTATCAAATACTGCCAAAGCTATAACTAGATTATTCTCATTTTTGTTGCTTATTAGCGCACATCTTGCTTTAATAGTGCTAGCGCTTACATAAATAGTGCGTATCATTTATTTTTCTGTAATATTTAGCCTAACTATTGTTGCCGCAAGATTCCTGCGTGAAGATAGCAGCAGCCATTAATCATACTACTATGAGTTTCAGGATATCGTTATGACTGTTAAAGCAAAAACTCAACGCACAGTTAAGCAAAGCCTCTTCACTGTTGCTGCCACCCTAGGGTTAATGGTTGCTAGTATGCAGCCTACTTTTGCAGCCATAGAAATAGATGAGACTGACTTTGGTCCATCTTACGGAACAATGATGGTTGATACCGTTGTTGGCAAGCCATTACAACTTGTTAATGCTGTGGCTGGTACTGCAGCCTATCTCGTTAGTCTACCCTTCTCACTTGTTGGTGGTAATGCAGACCAAGCCCAGCAAAAACTATTTGTTGAACCTTGGGATGCTATGGGACGATGTTTAGGCTGTACCGTTGCCGAAGACAACTATTACAAATCTCAAGTCGTTGATAATAACGTAGTGCGTATCGTTGTCGATCAACCATCAGAAATTTTAATTAACACCAATGATTATGTAGTGGTTACTCCATAACAATTTGCTTTTAATAGGCACATCAAATAGTTCATAAAAAATGACTGTGACTATTTCATAGCAAAAAGGCTAACGAAAAGTTAGCCTTTTTTATTGTCAACGAGTTGATAATTTATTTCGTAATACTGGTATTACTTAATTTGGCACTGATTTCACGTAGCAACTTCACTTCCTCTGATGGCTCTTCTACTGCTTCTTCTATAACTTCCTCTACCTCTTCAGCACGGCGCATTTTATTGACACCTCTAACCATCATAAAGATGATGAAAGCTAAGATTAAAAAGTTAATAAGTACGGTAATAAAACTACCGTAAGCCAATACAGGTACACCTGCTTCTTTAAGCGCATCATAAGTCATAGCAATACCGTCAGGTGCATCGCCTAAAACCAAGAACATGTTTTCAAAATTAATCTCGCCACCAAAAATAAAAGCGACAATCGGCATAATAATATCATCTACCAAAGATTTTGTGATGGTGGCAAAAGCCCCTCCGATGATGACACCGACTGCCAAATCCATCACGTTACCTTTGACAGCGAACTCTTTAAACTCTGAAACCATACTCATTGTTTTTTCCTCAAAATTTATCTATAAACCAATAGATATTTATATAGTTAGTATCACATCTAGCTTTCATGTTAATAATTGAATACATTAATACCACTATTCATTCTGTCTGTATTTTTCCAAGATTACAACATAAAAAAAGCAGTATAAAGTGAACCACTAATAGCTCACCTTATACTGCTCGTTTTTGAATCACTCAGTGCCCGTAGAAACTATTGACACTAAGTGTTCGCGTCAAACATCAATACTATGAATTACTAAGTAACTCATTTATTGATATTAAGCACCTTTTTTACCACGGCCGTGACGCTTACGCTCACTTTCAGTCAAGTAGCGTTTACGAATACGTACCGCTTTTGGCGTTACTTCGACTAGCTCATCGTCTTGAATAAATTCAAGCGCTTGCTCAAGAGTGAATTTCACTGCTGGCGTCAACGTCAATGCTTCGTCAGTACCACTAGCACGTACGTTGGTTAACTGTTTAGCAGTCGTTGGGTTAACAGTCATATCATCGTTACGAGAGTTAAGACCAACAATCATACCTTCATAAACTTCAAGCTGTGGTTCAGCAAATAACTTACCACGTTTCTGTAGGTTAAATAGAGCAAAACCTAGGCAAGTACCGTTTGCCATAGAAACCAATACGCCGTTAGAACGACCACCAACATCACCGATCTTCTGTGGACCGTAATGTGAGAAGCTCGAGGTCATGATACCACTACCTGAAGTCAGGGTTAGGAACTCAGAACGGAAGCCGATCAAGCCACGCGCTGGTATAGTCGCCTCGATACGCATACGGCCTTTACCGTCCAGCTCCATGTTAGTCATCTCGCCTTTACGTAGACCAACTTGCTCCATGATAGAACCCTGATGCTCTTCTTCGATATCGAAGACAACGTTTTCATACGGCTCTTGTAGCTTACCATCAACTTCTTTAACGATAACTTCTGGACCAGAAACACCTAGCTCAAAACCTTCACGACGCATGTTTTCGATAAGTACTGATAAATGAAGCTCACCACGGCCTGATACTTTAAATTTGTCAGGAGACTCAGTGTCTTCTACACGTAATGCTACGTTATGAATCAACTCACGCTCAAGACGCTCACGAATGTTACGTGAAGTCACAAACTTACCTTCACGACCAGCAAATGGTGAGTTATTTACTTGGAAGTTCATAGATACTGTAGGTTGATCTACCGTTAGTGCTGGTAGCGCTTCAACATTGTTAGGATCACAAATAGTATCAGAGATGTTTAGCGCATCGATACCTGTGATACAAACGATATCACCTGCTTGTGCATCTTCAACGTCAATACGATCAAGACCATGGTAACCCATGATTTTTAAGATACGGCCGTTACGCGTCTTGCCATGTTTGTCAATGACAGTTACTGGCGTGTTAAGTTTAACTTTACCACGCTGAATACGGCCAATACCGATAACACCAACAAAGCTGTTGTAGTCAAGGCTTGAGATTTGCATACGGAACGGAGCGTCAGCATCAACCTGTGGAGGCTGAACAACGTCAACGATAGTTTTGAACAATGGGGTCATGTCATCAGCTAAATCATCTGCTTCTAGACCTGCAATACCGTTCAATGCTGAAGCATAAACAACTGGGAAATCAAGCTGCTCATCGTTTGCACCTAGGTTGTCAAACAAATCAAAGATTTGATCCATTACCCAATCAGGACGTGAGCCAGGACGATCGATTTTGTTAATAACAACGATCGGCTTTAGACCTTGTTCGAATGCTTTTTGCGTCACAAAACGAGTCTGAGGCATTGGGCCATCAACAGCGTCAACAACCAAAAGTACGCAGTCAACCATAGACATTACACGCTCAACTTCACCACCGAAATCGGCGTGACCTGGGGTGTCAACAATGTTGATACGGTATTCAGTTTCTGAAGTTTTATCTGTCCAGCGGATAGCTGTGTTTTTAGCCAAAATGGTAATACCACGTTCTTGCTCAATATCACCTGAGTCCATTGCACGCTCAGCAATGTTTGCACGGTCGCCAAAAGTACCAGACTGATGTAATAACTTATCAACCAAAGTTGTCTTACCGTGGTCAACGTGGGCAATAATTGCAATGTTACGCAGGTGTTTGATATCGTTCGCCATATAAAATGCTCGTTTCGTCTTAAAAAAATGCAGTAGCAGTAAGCGCTGCTGAATAAACTTTCATCATCAATCAGATAGATATTGAATCTAAGATGATGCAAAAAAGAATGCTATCAAATAAAAAAGTTCAATACAATCAAATATCTATACTGACGAATTCATCATACAGATTGCTATGCTAATGTACATACTGTTAATTTACAGAATGTTTGGGTGGCTAGTATAACATTATTGATTCATAAATTTATGTAATAACTCACTTTTCTCAATACATAAATAAAAAAAAGCCACCCATTGGGTGGCTTTTTTTGTAACTGTATATTTTACTATACGGTTATTTTGCTAATACTTATTGAACAACCATATCTTTAGTTTGTTCAACAGTCATTGTTTTGTCACCAGTGATGATGGCATAAACACGACGGTTCATAGCACGACCTTCTTCAGTGTCGTTTGAAGCGATTGGGTTGTTGTAACCATAGCCTACAGTTGATAGACGGTTTGGAGCGATACCGAACTCGTTAGTTAGCATAGATTTAACAGCAACGGCACGAGCTTCAGATAGACGTTGGTTATAACGTGCTGAAGGACCAGTCTTAGAAGCATGACCTTCTACACGAGCGGTAGAGTTAGGATACTCACGCATCTTCTCTGCTACTTTAGCGATTTCTGGCTTGTACTGGTTTTTGATAGCTGACTTGTCGTTATCAAAGAATACACGTAGTTCCATTTTCAGTTCGTCAGTAATGTCTACTGGTACTGGGCAACCGCGCTCATCAACTACAACGTTCATTGGAGTGCCTGGGCATGCATCGATGCTATCAGGTACGCCATCACCGTCAGAATCAAGATCAGCTTCAACAACAACTACTGGAGTGTTGTCAACTACTGGCTCTTGCATAGGTGGTACTGCTACTGTAGGTGCTAGATGGCCACCTAGTACTACTTCTAGACCGGCCAAAGCCATGCCTTCCCACCAGTTGTTGTCAAAGTTATGAATCGCACGAGCTTCACCACGTAGGCTTAGCGCGTCATTGATGCGATACATAGCACCTAGACCTAGGTTACCAATAGTGTCTTTAGAATTTGATACTTCAGTACCAGCAGCAACTACTTCACCGTTAGAGTTAGTATACTGTTCTTGGTTCTCTACTTTGATTTTAGACTGACCAGCACCTACTAGTACGTATGGCTTAAGTGCGCTATCAGTGTAACCAGTGAATTCTTCAGTACCGATCAAGAAGTTACCAGAAATCATTTCTTGTTCGATGTCAAAACGGTTAGCGCCAGACTTCGCTGAATCTTCAGAAGCCTCGCCATTAGCATCAGATACGCCATATTCTACTTGGAACTGAGTAGAAGGAGTAAGTTCGATACCTAGTGCTGCACCAGTGTATAAGCCACTTTCTTTAGCTACGCCACCGTTGTCGTTACCGGCACGATCTGTATTGTTTTGCAGATTCTTACCAGTAGTAAGAACTTCACGCTGCTTGTCAGAGGTATCACTGAATTCTTCAGTCATGTGATAACCAAGTAACAATGGGCTGATAGTAACACCAGCATTAGCTGCCATCGGTGCAGCCGCTACAGCAACAAGGGCTAGAGCTATTTTATTCAATTTCATGGACTTCCTCCAAAGGATAATTTTAGTGATGCATTAAGCAAAACCGATTCTCAAGACGTACTAAGATAGACATCTCTTACGCATTTTAAGTTACAAAGCAAAACCAATTAAGGAGTAGCTTAGCGATTATTAATTCAGTTTACAACTTTTTTCGTTAACGAGCTACACATTATTACACGATAATGTTGTAACTAAAACACAGTAAACAGTCTAAGTTACCCAGAACTAACACACCTTACGCTTCTTATCTTTTACACATCAGTTTGCGATAGATGAGTAGTCCATTGATAGCTATTTTCTTGAAGCATTTTATTACAATTAGAATTTTTTCTCTATTGCTAATGTCGTTCTTTCACTAATTGAAACATTTTTTGACATTCGCTATATATTACATATATATTGTAAAAAACCAATATTCTTCTGAAAATCAAGTAATTAGGTGTTGTATGTGTTTTATATACAGAGGAATAAGAGAAAGTTTAAAGAATTTGGACAATTGGTTTGCTTAAAAGATAGTCAACACAAGGATGTGTGAGACGTTGTTTTTTACTTGAATGACAAATAGCTATAGGATGTAGCGCATTATGAACTTACTTAGTAAGGTACTGGCCCATTACAAGAGAATAGTCATTTTTACCTTTTGTTTACCTATTTGCAGAATAGGCAGGTATGGAATTGATAATTTCTTAGCTATTGTATCTAGGTTATTCAATAAACTATTGAAGTTAGTCAGTTATAGAAAATCAACCCTTCAAAACAATAATACTCTCAGTGCTAAGCAATCAAACGGCTTTACTCTCGTTGAGCTAACTGTGACGACAATGGTATTGGGAATTATCGCAGCTATTGCAGCGCCAAGTATCTTAACGCACTTAGCACGAATGGAAGCGCAACGCGTCAAGCATCAGTTGGAGAACACTTTATCCTTAGCAAAGGCCGAAAGTTATATAAGTCGGCAGGATGTCTTGGTTTGTTTATCGAATGATGCACAGCAGTGCCATAGGAACAGTGATAAGACACTTCTGCTATTCGTAGATAAAAACAATAATAAGCACTTTGATTCTCAAGTAGATACCTTATTAACTCAGCAATCCTTAAACCTAAGATATAGTACAGTGAAGTTAAGAGTTGGCGGTAGGCGCCACTATACTAAATTTTGGGGTGATAGTGGCAGACCACGAGGACACTTCGGTCATATAAAATACTGCCCTACCTCTTCTTATAACAAGTCAATGTACCAAATCTCTTTTAACCAATCCGGTATCGTCAAACATAAACTTAACGCAGACCACCCTACGAAATGTAATGGGTAATAGATGCCATACAAGCAAAACTATTTATACATAGCCTCTTTCATCATTGTCACAGCGCTTTCTAGTCCTACAAACACGGCATCTGCAATAAGTGCATGACCGATATTTAACTCATATATACCATCAATCTTTGCAATGGCATTAACATTGTCACACGTTAAGCCATGACCTGCGTTAATAAGCAATTTATCATCTAGGCTCTGTGCTGTAGCTACTGCATGTTCGATTCTTTTAAGTTCAGCCAACTGTGCGTCAGTATCATTTGCTAAGCCTGCTTCGGCATAAGCACCAGTATGCAATTCTATCGCGTCTGCACCACACTCGATCGCGGCTGCAATCTGCTTGTCATCAGGATCAATAAACAAAGAAACCTTAATATTAGAGTCTTGTAGCTTATGAACATACTCTTTTAGAGACGTGACTTGCCCTGCAACATCAAGACCACCTTCTGTCGTTAACTCTGCACGCTTTTCAGGTACTAGACATACCCAAAAAGGTTTAACTTCGCAGGCTATTGCAAGCATCTCATCAGTTGCGGCCATCTCTAGATTCATTCTCGTCGACAACTGCCCTGCCATTTCATAAACATCCGCATCTTGTATATGACGACGATCTTCACGTAGATGTATAGTGATACCATCTGCCCCTGCCTTTTCGCACAATAATGCAGCAGCTAGAGGACTTGGATAATTCACACCGCGCGCTTGACGCAATGTTGCCACGTGATCAATATTCACGCCTAACAAAGGTTTTTTTGAATTGCTTTCAGATGAGGTAGATACAGAGATACTCATAAAAATCCTTTGGACAATTAAGCCTAACTTATATAGTTGATACTACGATAATATTTGAGAATGCAGTTATTGATAACGTTGCTGTTGCTGCCACAACAGACGGCTTTGGAGCGGCTGATAGTCAAGCAAATGATCAATAAGATGTCGATGTAGTTTTGACCAATGGCTCAGCGTTTGCTCAGTAATCCCTAAGCGTGCCATTTCTATAATATCCGCCCCCTTAAATACGGTCTGTCCAGACTCACTGGTTAAATGCTCAGACTCTTCATTATGTACCAATACAGGGAGTAAACCTACATCCGGTAAAAAGCGGTAAGTACAATCAGACTCGATAGGGTCTTCAACGTTGTCATGCGTTAACGTTAAAGTGAATCCTAATTCGGTAAATAGATACTGCTCAAACTGACGTAGACAGAGACGAAGCTCGCTATTACTTAAGGGCTGCTTGAGTTGTTGTAGACTGATTTGATAATGCTGCCACAATACAGGCATTGGGTCTTCAGTAGGTAACAGCCGCCACAGAATCTCGTTTATATATAGTGCGGCATACTGATGTTGACCGCTGATATTAGCGTAAGGTACGGCTTCTAAAACAGCAGGTGTACTATCTTTTTGAACACTGTCTTTTTGAACACTGTCAGCTTGAGTCGTATCTTGCGAAGCAATATTAATTTGACTAAAGGTTTTTAAGTCGCGTTTACCAGTAGCAAAAAGCTGTAATGGCATAAATAGTGGCGCGCCTTTTTTCCCAACGCCATGTATTACACCATGTTGTTGAGAAAAAAGATAATACAAAGCGCGCTTTTCTTGATAAGGGCGCTGATGCAATAAATACCCGACGAGCGCTTCATTACGCATTTTTTATTACCTAAATAGCTAAAAGGCAGACAGTGCTTTTGAAGCGTTCGTTTTTAACCGCTATCAATAGCCCAAACTGGTCAACGCACGCTCGTCATCAGACCAACCACGTTTCACTTTGACCCACAAAGTTAACATAATTTTTTTACCGAATAACTGCTCCATATCTTTACGAGCATCCATACCAACTTGTTTGATACGCTGACCTTTGTCACCGATAACGATGGCTTTTTGACCACCACGTTCAACATAGATAGTCGCATCGATGAAAGTACAAGCTTTGCGTGGACGCCCTGTCTTTGGATCAGTATGTGCAGGTTCGTCTTTAAACTCATCAATCTGTACCGTTAAATCATATGGCACTTCATCACCCGCACTACGCATGATTTTTTCGCGAATGATTTCACTGGCCAAAAATCGCTCAGAGCGATCAGTGATTTGCTCTGTATCATAAATGGGCGCAGCAACTGGTAAATGTGAGGCAATCACTTCTTGCAAACGATCTAAGTTTTGATTTTTTAGTGCAGATACAGGAACGATATCAGCAAAATCGAAACTATCGTTGAAAGTTTCGATAAGTGGTAGCACGCTGCCTTTATCTTTTAGAGTATCTGACTTATTGATAACCAAGACGACTGTTAGATTGGTCTCACCAAGCTTTTGCAAGGTCAATAAATCATCGTCACGCCATTGATCTGAATCGACAACAAACAGTACTAAATCTACATCTACTAACGCCGATACCGCCGCTTTATTCATACGTTCGTTAATAGCACGTACTTCGTTACGGTGAATGCCGGGTGTATCAACAAACACCGCTTGCATTTCATGGTTTGACAAAATGCCATGAATACGATGACGGGTGGTTTGTGGTTTGCGTGAAGTGATAGACAACTTTTGACCTAATAAGTGGTTCATCAAAGTTGATTTACCCACATTTGGACGTCCAACAATAGCGACATAACCTGCTCTAAAATCATCAGCCATACGAGCATTGCCACTTGGTGCAAAAAACTCTTCAATAGCCATATCATTGTCTAATGCAATATCTTCTGCATCAATATCATGAGTCTCTTCGGTAACTTCGATATTGTTCTGGCTTGAATCAATATCTGTATTTTCACCCATATTTTGGGTGCTGTCTTCATTGTTTGATGGCAAATCAGTATGATTGCTCATAAGTTAATCCTATAGGGTTTGTGACTAGCCGAACAGTCTTTGATGCTAAATTTATTTAGTCACCATTAAAAACGGGCTAGAGACATTTAAAGTTTTAAAATAAATAATATGTGAGGTAGTTTTAATGTATGTTTTTCAGGCTATAAACCAATCTAAGCTAATACTCTGCATCTAAAAATGCATTAATAGACATCGGCTATACACGTTTTTTGGCAGATCCTGGCAATTTATGTAATTGGTTAATCATAAGCTCAGCTGCTTTTTGTTCAGCAATACGGCGGCTCTCACCAGATTCAGTAATATCAGGGCAGTTATTGATATTGACGTGGCAACGTACAACGAAAATTTGATGCGGTGCATTACCACGCGTTTCCATGAGCTCGTAGTTGGGCAAGTCAAACTGCTTAGATTGTAGCCACTCTTGTAACCGACTCTTGGCGTCCTTCAGCGCTTTTTGGTCATTGACATTATCAATCAGATCACCATACCAAGAGAGAACACATTTGCGAGTAATATCCATATCTTGGCTGTCTAAATAGATAGCACCAATTAGAGACTCTACGGCATCGGCCAGTATAGAAGCACGATTGCGACCGCCACCTTTGCGCTCACCTACTCCTAATATAAGATGGTTAGACAGCTCTAGGTTTTGGGCGATAATTACCAATGACTCTTGGCGCACCAATGTCGCACGCATACGCGTTAAGCGCCCTTCATTTTGACTAGGATAACGATGATATAAAGCTTCACCCACAATCATCCCTAACAGTGCATCACCTAAAAACTCTAGGCGCTCATAGTTCTTTTTACTATCAAATGAGCGATGCGTTAATGCAAGTTTAGGAAGGCTCAAGTCATTAAACTCGTAGCCTAACTTACGCGTTAATACTGCTAACCGCTGAATAAATTCTGAGCTAACAACAAGCGTGTCAACAGACGTACTATTTTTTTGGGAAGTAGGAACCGCTTGGGAATGGTGCGAAGTTGGTTTCATGCGTGGTTTGTGGTTATCCCTTCTGCTTGACAGATTTAGTTTAATAATATTATTTGATATATTTTATGAATATAATGAAGGTGCTATGTCGTACTATTGCGACTTACTCTGCTATCGTCATCTCGATGTTACCTTCGAAACGATTCACGATATCGACATTGCTAAAAAAGTTATTAGTTACTGCATATTCTTTATGGATAGCCAATTGACCTGTTTTTTTATCAGTAAAGGTAAATACTTCTTCTGCCTTGGTATCATAGTCAGCATTGATAGATAACTGTTTGTTGACACGTTCAACAAATTGTTTGGCTGTCTCTTTATTATTATTGGCTTCTTTTAACTGTGCACTTAATACTTTGGTCAATTGATAGTCACCAATCTGAGCCGGTACGATGGCTACTGTCAACTTAGTCGCAATACCCAAAAGTATAATAATAAGAACAACATTTATCACACTGGCGCCGCGCTGCATAGCCAAACCAGATAATTGCTGCATTATGATATCCTTCTAAAGATAAACGACTATTTCGAATAAGTGTATAAATAATAAATAGCTATTAATTATTTAGCAACGATATTAGCATAAAACTATTATCAACCAATCAATCTCTAGACAATCTCATAATCTTAATTGATAGTACCATTACGTTCAAAGGTCGGTAGATTAAGACCAGGTGGTTTATGCATCCAGATATAAACAGCCTTACCTGCTAGGTTTTCATCAGGAACGAATCCCCAAAATCTACCGTCTGCGCTGCGATCGCGGTTATCACCCATCACAAAATACTGATCTTCTGGCACATCAATACGCCACTCAGTACCTTCTGACTCCACCACTTCTGGTGATTGTTGCTGCAAAAATGGCGCGTATTGTGAACTGTTCATACCGTCTAAATAGCGCACGAGATGCTTGTTGTCACCTTGTACTTCTTCAAAATATTGTGCCACATCTTCTTCTTGCTGACCCATTGCAGAAGCACTCTCTTCGGTCAACACTTGCCCTGGACCAACCTGACCTGGTAAGTATAGCTGTGAGGTCAGTTCAGCATTTGCCGCGAAATCTACAGACTTAGTCTCAACAGCTACATCATTGATAGACAGCGTGCCTTGGCTATAGCTTACGGTGTCACCAGGCAAACCGATAACGCGTTTAATATAATAAATGCTCGGGTTCTCAGGATAGCGAAACACTGCCACATCACCATGCTCAGGTTCACCAGTATCCAGCACCTTATTATAGGTTAACGGCAGGCGCACGCCATATGCATACTTATTGACAGCAATAAAGTCACCCGTATATAGCGTCGGTACCATAGACGATGATGGGATATTAAATGGCTCAATTAAAAATGAGCGTACTATTAACACCACTGCTAACACAGGAAAAAAGTCATAAGCCCAGCGAACTAGTAAGCCTTCTTGACCTCGACCACGAGTTTTGCGCTGTTTGAGCGCTAGCTTATCTAACAGCCAAACAATTCCTAGGACTATAGTTAACGGCACTAAAATTAAATTAAAATCAAAATCCATACCAAATTGCCTATTAACGAGCGGCTTATCTAATACCTTTACGATAAGACTCACTACATTTGACTGTTATCTACAATGGCTATCTTAAATTAAGCTCAATGATTAGCTATCAACTTGCAACACAGCTAAGAAGGCTTCTTGTGGAATTTCCACGTTACCTACTTGCTTCATACGTTTTTTACCTGCTTTTTGCTTAGACAGTAGCTTTTTCTTACGTGACACATCGCCACCATAGCATTTTGCTAATACGTCTTTACGCATGGCTTTTACCGTACTACGACCAATAATCTGGCTACCGATAGCTGCTTGAATGGCGACATCAAACATTTGACGTGGAATCAGCTCTTTCATCTTAGTAACTAGAGCATTACCACGATAACGTGATTGGGTTTCGTGCACGATCATCGCTAAGGCATCGACTTTATCGCCATTGATTAGTACATCGACTCTCACCAATTTATCGGCTTGATAACGTTCAAAGTTATAGTCTAGCGATGCAAAACCACGTGAGACTGACTTTAGGCGATCAAAGAAATCCATGACAACTTCGCCCATTGGGATATCAAATATCAGCTGTACTTGTCGACCCATAAAACGCATATCAACCTGAACGCCACGACGCTCAATACATAGCGTCATTACATTACCTAAGAACTCTTGCGGTACTAAAATCTGACAGCGGGCAATTGGCTCACGAAACTCTTCAATATTGTTTGGCTCAGGTAGATGTGAGGGGTTATCTACATAGATAACATCACCGTTCTTTTTCTCAATTTCATAGATAACTGACGGCGCCGTAGTAATCAAATCCAGATCATATTCGCGCTCTAGACGCTCTTGGATAATCTCCATATGCAGCATACCCAAGAAGCCACAACGGAAACCAAAGCCAAGCGCATCCGACGTATCTGGCTCAAAAAACAGCGAAGCATCGTTGATTTGCAGTTTTTGCAAAGCTTCACGGAATTTTTCGAAATCACTAGAATCCACTGGGAACATACCAGAATAGACTTGTGGTGTGACTTGTTTAAAGCCTGGGATACGATCCACATCAGGGGTCTTAGCATGAGTGATAGTGTCGCCTACTGGTGCTCCGGCAATATCCTTAATACCCGCAATAACAAATCCGACTTCCCCTGCTTCTAAAACACCCGTATCTACAGGCTTAGGCGTAAAGACACCAATCGAGCCAACCAGATGTGCCTCTTGAGTCGATTTGATATATAATTTATCACCTTTACGTATAGTACCTTCACGCACCCGTACCAATGAGACTACGCCCAAATAATTATCGAACCAAGAGTCAATAATTAGTGCTTGGAGTGGTGCTTCACGGTCACCAGTTGGTGCTGGAATAAACTCCACCAATGCTTCTAGTAGCTTATCAACACCAAGACCAGATTTAGCTGATACTCGCGGTGCATCAACGGCATCGATACCGATAATATCTTCAATTTCTTGAATGACGCGCTCAGGCTCAACTTGCGGCAAATCAATCTTATTTAGCACCGCCATGACTTCTAAGCCTTGATCAACAGCTGTATAGCAATTGGCCACTGACTGCGCTTCTACGCCTTGAGCGGCATCAACAACCAATAGCGCACCTTCACAAGCTGCTAATGAACGCGAAACTTCATATGAGAAGTCAACGTGGCCCGGGGTATCAATAAAGTTAAGCTGATAGCGCTCACCATTTGGATGATCATAAAACAGTGTTACTGACTGTGCTTTGATAGTGATACCGCGCTCACGCTCGATATCCATTGAGTCGAGTACCTGCGCCTGCATCTCGCGATCTTGCAAGGCACCGCACATTTGAATAAAACGATCGGCAAGCGTCGACTTACCATGATCAATGTGGGCAATGATTGAAAAGTTACGAATATTGGCTAATGCAGTCACAAAGCGCCTACTAAATTAAGGGTGATAGAATAATAAAACTAAAAAATAAATATTGTCAGATGCAATTGATAACGTGCTTGTACTTCTTTGAAGGTTAACCGTTATAACAAGCCGATTGGGCTAATACTATCGTCTAAAATCCATAGCCAAGTACATTAACTCTTATGCGTAGACATAAAAGAGTATTCTAGCAGTTTTCCACTGCAAAGTAAGGCGATTTTGTTAGAAGAGATGTGACTTGCAGATGAAATGACAAGCTAAAAAAGGATAACGCAACAATCGTTACACTTGTTGAACTTCGTTTCTTTATATAGATACTATTATAATTACTATGACTTCTTAGAAACAAAAGCGAATAAATAACTAGGGTAAATTGGTTTTAGACATATCTACGTCTGTAGTTTCACTGCCATTTTGGTACAGATACTTATACATCCATGGCGATCTGCCATAAAAAGCACCATTTATTTGAGTTTGCTCTATCAAGTACTCACGAAATCTCAAATAAAATTCATTATCTGGGCCCTTAGACTGCTGCCAAAAATCATCAAGCGGCTTTTGATCTGTTAGCTTAGGAATATCGTAAATTGCACGACCCATAACCTTAGTAGGTTTCTTATGATAAACCGACTGCAAGCCTGTCGTACTGTTAATAGTCACCATGCCAATACTATATTTCATCAAAGTTGGCAGGTGCATATCACAACCATAGAAAACACGATGAGACACTTGATAGCGCTCAGCTAGGCTAGCTACCAGCTCCCGATAGTCTCTATGACCACGATCCAATGGATGATGCTTAAACACAAGTAACTGTTTTTGCTTAGCAAATTTTGCAAAGCTTGCGATAGACTCATCAATGAACTGTACCACATCACGATAATCACTATGATGGGTAATCTGTGAGTCATTATGCACTTGCAAACTAATCAAAAAGTAATTGTTACTTTCTTGCTTGATCAGTCTATTTTGCAATTGTTTATCTGGCAAATATCCTCGTAGCTTCCGCCACGGTGCTTTTAACCAAGCGATGGCCTCTTGCCAAGCGGTCATACCACGATAATGCGAATAATGTGGATAACGACTTTTATAAAGCCAAGCAATGATGTAATAGACGATGGCCGCGATACTTAAGCGATAAAATCGATTATGTGTGTATAAAGGCTGATCATTGGCTTTCTTAAGTGCTTTAATCTCAGCAGTGTTTAGACGTGAATAGCCATTAATCCCATGCTCTTGTAAGGTAATGTAATCAGGACGCAAGTACCCTTCTTCAAAGACAAAAAATGAAATACCTAGCTTCTCACTGATACACGCTGCTTGAGTATGATGCGGTCGACAATCGCCAAAGCATACAATCGCATCAATGGCATTTTCTTTAATGAACGCCTGCAACCAAGAGGAAAATTGCGCTAATGTATTGGTATATTCGTAGGTATTGTCGTGATGATAAAAAAAGGCATCGCCTGCATTAAAATTGATTTTACTTACTTTAATATCTTGAGTTTGCAAGAATGACGAAAAGCGATTAAAAAACCCACCCATTTTCCCTTGTAGTAGCAAGACATGTCGATGAGTAAGCAAGTGAGACATCGAAGCTGCCATAATACAGGGCTACCATTAAATGAGAAAATAAGAAATAAAAATGAGAAAGGTCGTGCAACCGTGTGAAAACACATAGCGTAAAAGTGATTATACCGAAAAAGCATCTATTTGTCGCAATGCAATTATACGGTGCTACTCTAATAAATTAACGAGACATTTTACGCAATTTCTGTTGCCACTGGTGACGCTGCTGCATAAAACGTGTGGTCGCGTGACGTTTAAACTTTGTAGATAAAGACGAGTTCACAGTCTTAGCTGAACTATTTGAAGTACTAGCCATTTCAGATTGCGATTCTTCACTATTCGCAAGCAGATGCGAGTCTTTGAGAGGGTATAAATAATCGATCACCTGTTCTACTTGTGCTAATCCATAGCCATCAGGCAGACGATACAACGGGTAACATATAAGCGCGCCATATATTAGCTGCTCAAGAGTCAAAGGTATATCTCGTTGACGCCTTTTTAGATAGGTATATTTCGGTAGCGACTGCCCGTCAATATCTGTGGTCAACCCCCAACCTGCATAAAATGGTAAACCATAGCAGGTGACGTCCAATCCACGCAGCAACGCTTCAAAACCAGTCAGTGAGCTGATCGTATGAACCTCATCCACCCATTCTAAACAATCAGGCATGGCAGTATCGTAGGCAACCGCTTGAACTTGTTGTAGATGAGCTTCTGATACTTTACCTGCTCGCAGTCCTGCCTCAACATCAGGATGCGGCTTATAAATCAAATAAGCGTCTGGGTTATCTTGTCGTACACGTTCGATCAGACCACTGTTTGTCTTTATTGTGGAGCCGCAGTACTGTACTGACAAATCGTCCTCTACCTGACCGATAATAAGAACGCGTCGTCTCCCAGATATTTTGGCATCCTGCATCCACGAGTTATTTTGAATACTAGAAACATCTATACCAACCCCAACATTGTATTTACTTACCCGCTGATTCAGCAGTTTGTCTTGCAGTTTGTTTACGCGAAGACGCTGTTCAGAACTCAGTGGCTGACAATTTTGCAGCAATGTTTCTAAGTCTGAAGGCTGGGTCGCATCGTAATAAATACCTTGTTTATCTATGACAACAGACAGTGGCGCCAGTAGAGTAGCACCTAAACCATTTGATCGGATAAAACCATCTTCCATACAATAAATAGCCGGCATATCCGAGCTTTGTTCAGCAAGTTTACTCTGTAGCTTCTTTTGTACTTGCTGACGTTTGGCCAAACCCCATACCAATAAAGGTTGGCTAAAATTGACACGGAAATGGTCTGGATGTAGAAGGTTTTTTAGACGCGGTTTTGGTTTAACGAATAATGTCGTACGCGGTAGGTCTGTAAAGGCTTTGACAAATGGCAGCTTCCAACGACTAAATTCATATATCGTCAAATCGCCTTCAAGACGTGCTTGCCACCGCCGATTGGTCACCAACCACTCAATGGCTGTATCGATATCACAAGCTTGTTTCGTTGCTGGATCTACATAACGACTGTAATCAATATAAGCACTATAAAACAATGTTTCTAATGACGTTTCAAGCGTCTTATGTGACGTGGCAGGAAACATTGCTGAGTTTGACAAATCTCTATTATTGAGAAGTATCTCAGCTGACTCTAAACGACGTTTTTGAACTGCTTTAAGTAAATTTTTAGGTGCATTAGTGTCATCGGTCAGCCCCCAAGCACTATACCAGCTGACTCCAAAGCAATGCACTTTTTTACCTAGCATTAATGCTTCAAAGCCCATATGTGAGCTGACGGTATAGACCTCACTTACTTGTTTAAGCAGGTCAATAGGATTGAGAGACTCTGTCAATAAACTAACGTTTTTAGGCAGTTTTAAGTTGGATAAATAGCCTGATTTTGACGCAGGATGAGCTTTTATCCAAATATGGGCGTTAGGATGGTTGCGACATGCAGATTTTAACATCTTCTTAAATTGACGTTTATTCGCACCAGCGCCTTTAACAGAGGCATCACCCGCTACTTGGTCAATCAACAGGATATGTGATTGTGAAGCACTTTCTTTTTCGTTAATATTTTCTTCATTAATCAATTTGTCCAACGACGGACAATCGATTATGGAATTATATTTACTCAGTTTTTCTTCGCATATACGTGTCATCAGATGACGAGCACGTGCCTCGCCTGCTGCGAGATTACTGCTAGTACTCTTGGTGCGCTCAATAACTAACTGCTCAAGACGTGAGTGGTGCGTTATATCAAAGTAGATGCCAATGTCATCGACAACCACGCTTAAGCCATGGCGACTACTAATACCTGAATCCAATGAACGCAAAAATCCATCTTCAACACTTAAGGCATTCAGGTCCTGACGAGTGGCAGCTTTATCAGCTCGTTGGAAACTTTTCTTGTGTCCCCATCCAATAAATGCCTCAGGTTGTGGTTTTTTCTTGCGATTTACTACACTTTGTTGCAAGGCTGACCAAGGATACCAGCGCTGAATATCAGCTTGCAACACTTGCGAGAGTAGCAAGTTATTGCGGCACATACCTTTACCAACTACTGCCAATTGCTTTGGTGATTGATACTGTGACGATGGCGAAAGTAGCGCATGCTCAGAGGTAGACATAGTAGATACCTTGACTTCATTCGCTACTTCTTTTGCCATATCTTTGATACCTTTACTCGTTAATTTTGGTTAAATTCGTTCAGCCGACATCGTTACATCATGAATAGTTAACCGTTATAGATCTAAAACAACCTTGGCAGCAATTGCTAGCTGATAAACAATCTGTGATAGACCGCGAGCAATCTCCACACGCTTAGTTTTAACTTTCGGTAATACCATAATCTCATCACCCTGCTGGATACGATACGCAGTATTGACCACTTGGCTCGCTCCATTTTGATGAATAATTAAGATATCTTTTGTATCAGCGTTATCAGAGAAACCACCAGAATTAGCCACATAATCGCCAACGGTGTAGTCTGGATTAAAGGTAAGTGCCCCTTGTGCTCGTACTTGACCATTGACTGTAATGACTGACGTTTGTGCTGGTATCTCAATGATGTCGCCCTGTTGCAGAATAATATCCTGCCACGAGTTTGGCACAACAACAATCTGACCATCAGTCTGAACATTGCGAGCTTTGGCGACGAACTGCTTAACCAATGCAGCATCATCTTGGCGCAGTGCTGCTTCTTCACGAGTCGTTGACTGAGTGGCTAGTGTTAACTCTTCTAGACGATCGAGCGACTCGTTAATCATGCGTTTTTGTTGTTCAGCAACAGATTCACGATAGATGGTGAGATGCGTTAATTTTGCCAATGGGCTTGGCTGTAATTGTGGCACGATATCTTTTAGACGCGCGCCATATGGTACAACCATTGCGCCATTACCAGTATGTGCACCTTTTACCTGCACCGCGATGGTACCTGCGTAACGATCTGACGTTACTACCATTTGATCGCCGTTATAGACAGGAACGTTTTGGGCTTCACTTAATGAGTAGTACTCTGCCGTTTGTGCGCGCCCTGCACTACGAGTGATACTGACATTAGTAGCATTGGCTGCCGGATTAGACACTTGCAACACATCACCAATAGTCAGATCATTCACATCAAACTCAAAGGTATATTCGTTTTGAACTTGACCGCTTACCACAAATGTCTTTTTCTGTGGTGCCACAGTGATGACATCACCATCACGGAATGAAAAAGCCTGTAATTTACCCGCTAGCAAAAAATCATATAAATTGACTTGCTGTAGCATTTGACCGTTACGTTTGATTTGAATGTCGATATAACTACCGCGTGTTGGGTCAACGCCGCCTGCTCTATCTAAATAAGACAATACCGAGTCTGCTGCTAGACCACCGTAATAGCCTGGCTGCTTAACAAAACCTGTGACGAATACTTTAACTGGTTGCGCCTGCTCTAATGAAGCATAAACCCCTACATTCGAGCGGTAGATACGACTGACAGCATTTTTGACCACGTTTTGTAAGCTGCCATTTTGCACACCAGAGACGCGGACTGGTCCAACGTTCGGTAAGAAAATATTACCTTGTGGATCGACGGTCATGGTAGCAGCATACTGGTAAGCGCCCCACATTCTTACTTGGACGTTATCGCCAGGGTTAATCACATAACTGTCATTAAAGGTAGAGCCTGAAGTCGTCGAAAATGCCCCACGGAACAATTGCTCACCGAACATCATATCTTGAGTTTTAATATCTTGATAAGGACGCGTGGTATTAATAACTGACTGACTTGGTAAGCTTGCTGCGTTAACCGCTTCTTGGGTTGTTGCTTGCCCTGGTACTGCCCCAGCAAATGCTTGGGTAGACACGTTAATATTGCTCTGGTTCTGAGATTGACTCATGTTATTACTGCTTGTGCCAAAGCCTGAACCTGATATTTGATCTGCATAACTGCTTGCAGCTGTTGCAGACATACTAGTCGCCGCCATTGCCAAACTTGTCGCTATCACGATAGAACGTGGTTTCATATTCATGAGTTATATTCCTTTCCTGATCTATCGATCATTACTGATATCTGGTTTTTCAAGATTAGCTACGGTGATCACGGACAACTGCCATTACCAAACGTACAAATCCGTATAGCATTAAGAGCAACGCAAGCGATGTCCAAATAAGATACGCTTGGCGCGGATAAGTTGCATCTTCAGCTTCGTAGGGCGTTGAGATCACAATCAAGTTTTTCATTTTCTTGAATGCTTCTAGTCTTGATTTTTCAAGCGATGACAACGACAATTTATACAATTCGGTAGCAAAATCCACATCTGCCTTGATGGTCTCAAACTGTACCGCTTGACGGTTCAACTTGGTTGTATTTGGCGAGGTCAATTTGGTTTGTTCTTGAGTGATTTGCTCTTCAACGGCCTTTATCTGGCTTCTTAGTGAAACCACTTGCGGCGCATCTGGATTTAGATAACTGAGTAACTGGCGCTCTTCGGTACGCAACGAGCTTAATTGTGCTTGTAAGCTACCAATTAACTGATTGACGATCTGTGCATTGGCCTGTGGATCATAGATTTCGTTTTCGTTCTGATAGTTTAATAGCTGCTCTTTGGCATCATTTAGGCGCTCTTCTGATTCATTTAACTGAGTTTCTGCAAACGCTAATTGATCACGAGCTACTTCTTGCGAAATACGGTTTACGAACTGTTCAGACTCTCCCAAGATAGCTTTGTTCAGCTCAAAAGCATACTTTGAGTCAAAGCCTTCTGTTGATACCGAAAGCACATAGCTCTGCTCATCGAGATCAATGTGAACCCGTTTCTTGAAGTATTCGAGCAAATCTTCCTGAGTCGCATCAGGATCGATTTCATAAATAGGATCAGAACCATCAACATAGTAAGCTTCACGAAATTTAAACTTATTATCGAGTCGCTTCACCATATCATTCGACAAAATATACTCTGTCAAATAGGTCGCATCTTCTTTACTGGTACTATTAACGCCCAATAGAGCTGATAGTCCGCCACCAGATGGTACGCTAGACTCGCTAACCTGCTTAACCACTACATCTGCAGTAGAAACAAATCTTGGGTGGGCTATAGTCATGACATAGAATATCACCAACACCCAAGGCAAAATCACTAAGCCGATGAAAAGCGAAAAATTGAGTATGTTATTTTTTTGCTTTGTGGACATGCTTTTCATAAACTTTAATCGCTTCTGTTATATCATCAAACACATGTGCTGTCTGATCCATTAATACAATACCAATGTCGCAGCTTGCAGTTATATCTTTTAAACTGTGAGATACCATTAGTACTCCAGACGTTTCTTTTCGAGCCTTCAAAATCTCTCTTGATCTTTTTTTGAAGGCTGCATCACCAACAGCACCCACTTCATCAAGCATATAGTAATCAAAATCAAAAGCTAAACTTAATCCAAAGACAAGCCTTGACTTCATACCAGATGAGTAACTACGTACAGGCATATCGAAATACTTACCGATATCTGCAAACTCTTCTACAAAACGAATTTTTTCGTCGATATAAGGACCGCTTGAATAAAGACGACAAACAAAACGTACGTTTTGACGACCGGTCAAACTCCCTTGAAAACCACCTGCCACCCCTACTGGCCAAGAGATGGTTGAGTCGCTAATAACTTCACCGTGGTCTGGCTCATCAAGGCCACATATAATACGTAGCAAGGTTGACTTGCCCGCACCGTTACGACCTAACAAACCAACACTTTGCTTATCACCAATGGTTAGATTCAAGTCTTTAAACAGATAATGCCGACCTTTTGTAGTCATAAATGACTTTGAAACATTCTTAACTTCAATCATTTATTTACCATAAATTATCAATAACATGAATAAAATATCGATTAAATTTCAATCTACTTACTTAGAACGTATCAGATCTTTTTCAACTGCTTTATACATCAGAAGCCCTAAAAAATTTATACCAATTGTCCACTCTAAAAAATAACCTATATCAATGTGATAGGAGGGATAATTTGGGGCTAGAGAGTGTTTTATAAGCTCCAAATTGTGCACTAATGGATTATATAACAAATAACTAAAATAAGGTTCTGGAACAACAAATAAAGGGAAAATAACACCTGAAGTAAAATATAGAATTGTAAAAAATATTGTTATTACTTTAGATATCTCACCACCATAATGTCCAACAACCATCATAATAAGCGCTGTGCCAAATCCAAATAAAAAAAGTGTTATCCAGCAAAAAATAACAATATGTAAGTTACCTAGACTTGGAAATATACCGAAAAAAGACAATCCAGCTAATAATAAGATAAAAGTAAAAAAATAAATAATAAGTTCAAGAAATGAGCGAGCAATAATAACATCTATATGCCGAATTGCTCTATATATAAGCAAGCCACGATTACCTTCGACAGCACCTAGCGCTCTCGTTGCCATCTTTTGGAACATACGAAAAGGCACCATGCCTGCCACTAAGAATAATGAAAAATTCATCCCTGGTACTAAGCGCTCACGAATAGCCCCAAAAATTACTAAAAAAATTAATATCTGAAGAAGAACCTCAAGTGGTGCCCATAGATAGCCCAAGCGATAGCCGCCGAAGCGCGTTTGGAGCTCACGCATTAGTAAAGCATGAAATGCGGCACCCATGACTTTAAGGCCACTACGATGCTGAACAGGACGATAAGGAGGTAATTGTATAGACATGGCGTTACAGGACTTTACCGAAAACAGCCCCTATGATAAGTAAGCGCGACATAAGTTACAAGAATTAATCTGTACTTAGACAGATAAATCTATGATTTAGTAAGAAATCTGTAAGTAAATCACACCTAAAACGCTATCTATCAATTGCTTCTAGTTTATAAAACCACTTATTTTAGGCAAAAAAAAACCAATCTCGATAGATTGGTTTTTTTCGTACTGCTATATATGGTGGCGATGAAGAGACTTGAACTCTTGACCTCACGATTATGAGTCATGCGCTCTAACCAGCTGAGCTACATCGCCGTTTTAGGCTGCACATTATGCCCAAGCTGTTGACTGCCGTCAACCCCTAATAAGCATTTTTTGCAAAAAAATGAATTTAATTCAGATTAATTGCAACTATTACTATAACAAACAATAAAAAAGGTTTGGTAAACCGATAAGCCGGGTTCTGTCGTGGACGATCATTCCTCTAGGCGTATCATCGCTAATACGCTCAAGCAACCTACCCGCATCGAACGCGGGCCGCGCCATGCCGATGCCTATTTGGTCTTGCTACGCGTGGAGTTTACCATGCCGTGAGATGTTGCCATTCACGCGGTGCGCTCTTACCGCACCCTTTCACCCTTACCGATGATACCCTAAGGTACTAAAGGCGGTCTACTCTCTGCTGCACTGGTCGTCAAGTTACCCTGCCCAGCCGTTAGCTGGCACGCTGCCCTATGTAGCCCGGACTTTCCTCCCCTGCTCATCTGTTGCCAGTGTGCAGCGGCGATCGCCTAGTCTACCAAGCGCGCTAGTATAGCAAACTTATGACTGCCTGCGCATGTCTTTTGGATTTATTTTTGTGGACAACATAAATAGGCTAAACAAAATTTGCTGGTAGTGTTTCAATATTACTGACCACTTTATTCTTCAAATACGGTATCTGCAGCCAATGCGCTTCGGGATAATGATTGTCCAAATATTTTCGTAGAAACTCAATAGTGCTATTTGCGATCTCAGTATCCGTTTGCTCAGCATCATCATGGATATGATTATAAATTACGCTATGTACTATTAATCCGCGCGATTTTATAGCTTCTAAACTCAGTAAAGTATGATTGATGCTGCCCAATCGACCAGAGGTGACCAAAATAACTGGACAGCCTTGCTCAGCAATATAGTCTAATGTGAGTAGATTCTCTGTAATCGGCACAAGTAAGCCACCTGCACCTTCTAGTAGTACCAGCTCATACTCAGATTGCAGTCGCTTGGTAGCGTTAGTAATCATATCAGGATCAAGTGTTTCCCCTGATAACTTAGTAGCTAGATGAGGAGACGCTGGCTTCTTATAACGATGAGCACAAGTCGTAAAATCGAGGTCACATTGCTGTAAAGGAATGTCCATAAGTTGACGATGCGTAATAATATCATCAGCGATATTCATCTCACCATTATCTGGATTGATCGATACGCCCGTTTGTACTAGCTTTTGAGTGATGACATTTAAGCCTTGCTGCATAAGCGCTTTAGCAAGCAGCCCAGTAGCATAAGTTTTACCGATATCGGTATCGATACCAGAAACAAATAGAACACTCATGGTTGACCTCGGTTTTCTAAATACGTACGCACTACTTTTAGCAATGATTGGGATAAGGTAGTCAGCTCAGCATCAGTAATCACGTAAGGCGGCATGATATACACCAGCTTGCCAAATGGTCTGACCCAGATACCGTTATCAATCAATAAAGACTGAAAAATGGGCATATCGACCGCTTCATGCAGCTCAATTACAGCGACCGCGCCCAAGCAGCGCACTTCAGCAACGCCTTCTAATAAAGCAGCAGGCGCTAGTTGTTGCTCCATAATACATTGCATATTTGCGGTACGCGCTTCAATATCATAAGACATAATCAAATCAATCGATGCACACGCAACTGCACAAGCCAGTGGATTGCCCATAAAGGTTGGGCCATGCATCAGCGCTGGATAGTCACTATTATGAATGGTATCGGCAATTTTGCGGGTACATAGCGTGGCGGCAAAAGTCATATAGCCACCCGTCAAAGCCTTGCCAATGGTCATGATATCAGGGCTAATAGCTGCATGCTCACATGCAAACAATTTACCACTACGCCCAAACCCAGTAGCGATTTCATCCGCAATCAGTAGTACATCATGCTCATCACACAGTTGACGCAGCAATTGTAGATATTCAGGATTATAAAAACGCATCCCGCCTGCGCCCTGAATAATTGGCTCAATGATAAACCCCGCCAGCTGTTCGCCATGCTCTACAAAAAACTGAGTTAATGATTCACGCTCATCTACTGTCAATGCGCGATTAAAGCCAATGGGCGGTGCAGGAACAAAATGCTGCATCGGTAACTGCTTGCCATATAAGCTGTGCATACCATTGACCGGATCACAGACACTCATCGCATGCCACGTATCTCCGTAATACCCTGAGTGGGTTGATGCAAATTGTTGCTTATTTGGGCGCTTGGCAGCCACTTGATACTGCAACGCCATTTTTAGTGCTACTTCTACCGCGATACTACCACTGTCAGCATAAAAAATCGCGTCAAGTCCAGCAGGTACAATGTCGAGCAGTTTTTTGCCCAAATCTATCGCTGGCTGATGGGTTAACCCACCAAACATAACATGCGCCATTTTACCCAATTGCTGAGTCAATGCTTCATTCAGTTTTGGATGGTTATAACCATGAACGCTCGCCCACCATGACGACATACCATCGATCAGGCGCCTGCCATCTTCGGTGATGATATAAATACCTTCAGCGCGATCGATTACGATATTAGAATAAGTGGGTGGCAGGCTGGCATAAGGGTGCCAAAGATGTTGCTGATCGAAGTCATTTACGACTTGGATGGATTGCGTGGTTGTTGTTTGCGTGGTTATTGTTTCCATGGTCATCGTATCATCCCTAAAACGCTGTAAATCTCAGCGTCATCAATCGCTTATAAATACTCTATTGACCCGTAATACGTTTGTATTTAGATAGCAGGTCGCTTTCAGTCTCGACATGATTGGGATCGTGAGGAATACAGTCGACTGGGCAAATCACAACGCATTGTGGCTCGTCAAAATGTCCGACACATTCTGTACATAGATCAGGGTCGATGACATAGATATCATCCCCTTCTGAGATGGCTTCATTGGGGCAAGCAGGCTCGCACACATCACAGTTGATGCACTCATCAGTGATTAATAGTGCCATGAACTGTTCCTTATATTTTTGCTTATATCAGTCATATATGGCTGCTCCTTACTGTTTTAGCAAGTGCTAGCAGCATATCTTTGATGCAACATCTTTTATTTAATATTTAACTTTTTGTCGAATGCTTGCAAAACACAGGGTGGAACGAATTTATTGACGTCACCGCCAAGCTTGGCAATTTCGCGAATCATTGTAGATGAGATAAAGGAGTAATTTTGAGATGGGGTCAAAAATACTGCCTCAAAGTTTTCATCAAGCTCACGATTCATATTGGCTAGCTGAAACTCGTACTCAAAATCTGACATTGCACGCAAGCCACGCAAAACTGCCGTGGCGTTTTTTTCACGCATAAAATCAACAAGCAGCCCTTCAAAACCAATGACAGATACCTGCGGTAAATCAGCAAATACGGTTTCGACCAAAGCAACGCGTTCTTCAAAATTGAACAAGGGTTTTTTGTGATGGCCTGAGGCAACCGCGATAACGACCTCATCAAATAGCTTAACGGCGCGTGTGACCAAATCTACATGACCGTTGGTAATCGGATCAAAGGTACCAGGGTATAGAATTTTGGTATGTAGCTTTGAGGAATTGGGAGAAATAGAGTGGCTCATAGCATGACTGATATAATCGGTGATATTAGGCCATATGCTAGCAAATTTTGCTCAAACTTAATACTTATCTGCTACATTTGTCCTAACAGCTGATTTACCTTTTCATCAGAGGCTTTGATACAATAGGCAGTTCGACTCATCCATCTCATAATTGAAATAAAAAACAAGACCAGTTATTGGATTAGGATGAGGAATTAGTGGGACTGATTAAATAAGGAGCCTGTATCTTAGGTCATCCTTATGGAGAAATTATGTCAAAAAAATCAAAAAAGCCAGATAATCAGATTTGCGCCAATAAAAAGGCGCGTCATGAGTATTTTATCGAAGAAACCTTTGAGGCAGGACTGGCATTACAAGGTTGGGAAGTCAAAGCCATTCGTGCAGGAAAAATGACGATTACTGAAGCGTACGTCATATTCCGCAATAACGAAGCTTTCTTGTTTGGAGCGCACATTCAGCCATTGCTATCGAGCTCAACGCACGTTAGTCCAGACAGTATTCGTACCCGTAAACTGCTGCTGAACCGTCGTGAGATCGAAAAACTATCTGGGGCAATCAACCAGAAAGGCTACGCTTGCGTACCATTATCTTGCTACTGGAAAAACTCATTGGTGAAATGCCAAATTGGCCTAGCCTTAGGTAAAAAGCAGCATGACAAACGTAAAACGCTAAAAGATCGCGACTGGGAACGTGATAAGCAGCGCGGTTTCAAACAGCATTTAGATTAAGCGTTTTTTAATCTATATAAAAAAGGACGACTCAATATTTACTGAGCGTCCTTTTTTTTTCGTCTACGATATTTATATATATCACCATACAGCTTTGCTTACCAATAACATTTCATATAAGAACTTGGCAATCCATTCTACTATGCCATTTGCTCTTTCAAGGATAATGCTTTCTTTCTACTAGCCTGACGTAATTGCCTAACACCATGAGCAATCAAACACCCAATACCTAGCCAAATCAGACCATAGCTATAAATCATCGCTGACTCGAACGGATTGCCTAGTACGGTCACTGCCAAGATAAATAGCAACGCAGGCTCCAAATAGCTCATCATGCCATAGACATTGACTGGTAGCATTTGACTGGCATCAATATTGGTCTTCATCGCCAAGACACTGAGCACACCTAAACCTATTAGCATCATGATAAAAAAACCAGAGCCGCTAACCAATGCCAAACTGCTTGGAGCAAAGAAGAACAAGTAAGCCAAAGCAAAGGGCGCAAATATCGTTAAATCAACCAACAACCCAGTTACGGCTCCGATTCCCTGCAGTCGGCGTAAAATGTAGTAAATAGGATACGTACCGCATACCCATAGCGTCGCCCAAGAGACACTTTGGGTACGGATAACTTCGCTACCTACGCCCAGTGCGGCAAAGGCCACTGCCAACCATTGCAAACGGCTTAGTTTTTCGCCAAAGAGGACACAACCAAACACCACCATCATTAACGGGAATAAGAAGTATCCCATCGCGGTTTGCACACCTTGCCCATTCACTGGCGCCCACATAAATAACCAAAATTGACTGAGAAATATCGGTGTAGGTAGTAGCAGCCAAGCCCATTGCTTAGCGCCTTTGAGCACTTTTAATTTATCAATGTGCAATCCCAGACGTCCACTGACCATTAAGTATCCGACCAACGCTGCCCACATCGCGAGCATGCGCCAGATAAAAACTTGCGTCCCTGATAATGGCGCTAAAAAACTGCTATAGGCATAGAGTACGCCAAATAGCACATTGGACAATATGGCAAAAGACACCCCTAATATCAGAGTGCGTTGTTGTGCGCTACCTGTCGTCCAAATCGCAGGTAATGGCAAACGTGCAACAGTTGTTGCTAGCGTATTAGCGAATACATTGGAGAGCATTGAGATAGACATGATAAGCACCGTAGCTATTAATAGATGATAAAAACCAATTGCTAGCTCTTTTTTTAAAGCAGTTCTGATTGGTATAGTCTATTTTACTAGGGTACTTTGATATATTATCTCTATATAGATGTACTTATGAATAAAAATATCATATATATATCCTATAAATGATTATTTTCTTACATTAGTGTTTTTAGTGATAATATTTATAAAAATAGATAAAAAACTCTGCTGTTAAGGATGTCCTGATATGAGCCATACTTTAGATAACATTGATAAAGCTATTTTGAACTTGCTGCAAGATGATGCGACATTACCGCTTAAAACTGTCGCAGAGCGAGTGCACGTATCCATTGCGACGGCGCAGCGGCGCATACAAGCGCTAATAGATAGTGACGTGATTACCAAACAAGTAGCCATCGTCAATCCTGACAAAGTGGGCTATGGTCTGACAGCAGTAGTAATGATAGAAATGGAGCGCTCTAACACCTCAATGCAACATCGGTTTGAGCGCTTGATGGATGCGCAATCACGAATCATGAGCTGTTATGAAGTATCGGGCGATTTTGATTTTATGTTGATGGTCAATGCAAAGAATATGAGCGACTATCATCAGTTCACCCGCAGCTTACTGACTTACGAAAATAATGTGCGCAATTTTAAAAGCCAATTTGTGATGAACTTTACCAAGAGTGGAACTAAAATTACCCTAGATTAATTATAATTAATCCGTCTCAGCTGAAGTTGCCTATCATATGACAATAGATGATAAGTAGCTAAGTTACCTCTAAACCCTGTACGATATCACCAAATATTCGATGGAAATTAAATTCTAATAGCTGATTCATAAGCCTATTTTTTAGACAAGGAAGCCTAATCATGACTGACCACACAAACGCTGCTAATAAGAATATGAAAGCGTCACTAAAACCGTTAAACCCATTAAATTCAAAAAAGGTAATAGCAGGTGCTCTTTTTGCTACGGTACTAGCCAGCTCAGGCTGTGCGACTAGCTCATTGTTAGACAATAGCGGGCATGTCACTACGAACACGACGAAGCAGATACTGTCTGAAGATCAAATTGTTGCCTTTGGCCGCCCTGCGCAGGCGTTACCAAAAATGCCAAACGCGTCAATGGTTATCGTAGGAGAGAAGAACAGCTACGTTCTCACCCAAGGTGGGACAGAAATGGTGAACTTACTGAGTAACCTCACGCAAAAAAATATTCAAGTGGATAACGACATGAGCTTTCATGTACCCAATAATGATGGGTACTTCCAAGGTGAGATGAAATTGTCTTATGCTAAATTAAAAGATGAATTTGGACGCTCAGATTATCAGTTCTTTTTGCAAAATAATGGTAAAGAGTGCACCTCAGCGAGTGATCAACGTATCAATGCTCAGCGCTTCTGCTTTAGCGTTCCTGTCAAAGGCGCTATCTATCCGCAAGTTAGTAACTTAGGATTGATTCAGTCAAACTATCGCGCACTGACCAAACCATATACGGTGAGTTTCTATACACAAACTCAGCAGGATGTCGTCACTCATAGCGGTCCAAATGGCGCACAAAAGCTAGTACTGCTACCCTTTGCCCTCGCCTTTGACGTGGTTACTTTCCCGCTTCAGTTATTAGATTAGATCGTTAAACTACTAGACCGCTCATCGTATAGTATCAAGTTTCAAAGTGCGTTATGAAAGCTACATCATGACAGCTACGTTATAAAAGCCCTTTTATATAAGGCACGTTATCGAAAGGTATTCCGTACCCACCCGTAACGTGCCCACTCAACATTTTAGAATAACTTTTCGACCAATGTTTTCGGGTAGTTTTGTTTCGCCTTCTCTGCCGCTCGAAACATCATCTCATCTGCTTCGACAGGGCCTGCAACATCGCATAAGCATACATAAGCCAGCTGCATCAAATTATTCAACAGGTGCTCATTATCAGGTACGGACGGGCGATTGCCTTCCAAAAACTGACTGATGTTAAGACTATGCCCTTTGAAGGTGCGCTCTTGCGAAACAGTTTGGTGCATGGTCAGAAATAGGTTGCGACTTTCTGTTTCTGATAGCTGACTGCGCAGTGCTTCTATGACGGTATAAAATGCCAGAACCAACTCAGAGACAGGGACTGGCGCTTTGATTGCTTTATTATGACCATTATGGCTATTGTGACTATCAGCCTCTACTGTTTGCTGACTGTCCGCTTGCAAGGTAGCCCAAAAGCCTTTCCTAATATCAGACTTATAAGCTTGCAGCTCAGGATAGCGCCTTGTCGCATCCAAGACGCACTGTTGCATCATTTTCACAGAGACCGTTGAGTATCGCTGCCACTGTGATTTAAGCAGTCTCACCTCTTCAGGATTCAGATAATCGGCAAGCACTTCTGCCATCGCAGTCACAGCTTGGTCTACGGATTGAGTATCAATATTCATCAGCTCTCTCCTATAAATGCCGCTCAGTTAAACTCTTGGAATCAAACATTTGCTTCTGAAATTCAGGGTAACCAAGCTCTGCATGCTCGGTATAATCAAGGCCTCGCTGCTCATGTAAGCGGCTGGCTTTTAGCCCAAAGCTTAGGTCGATCAGCTTATACATCACTAGCCCCAATCCCAGTCCCCAGCCTAACGCCACGCCGACACCCAGCGCTTGTACGCCAAGCCGTGATAAGTTAAATAAATCTCCTGTATAAAACAATCCTGCTGCGAGCGTACCCCATGCCCCGCCAAAGCCATGTACTGCTACTGCCGAGACCACATCGTCTACTTTGAATTTTAATAATGCTTGCGACGATAAGATATAAACCACTGAAGCAACCGCACCGATGATAATGGCAAAGACAGGAGTCGTAGTCGCACAACCTGCGGTAATCGATACCAAACCAATTAAACTGGCATTGACACTATCGCTCAGCAAAATGGCTTTGTTAAGTGTCCGAGAGATCAGCATATAACTCACCACCGCACTGACTGCAGCGACAAAAGTATTGACTGCGATTAGAGCAATATTGCCAGTGATAGACAATGTCGATCCAGCATTGAAGCCGAACCAGCCGAACCATAAGATAAATCCACCAAGCGCCAGCAACGTCATGTTATGCCCTGCGATGAGTCTTGGTGTGCCATCAGGGGCAAAGCGGCCTAACCTTGGGCCAATGACTAAGATGCCTGCCAATGCCAACCAGCCACCGATAGAATGCACGACAGTAGATCCAGCAAAATCAATAAAACCAAGCTCGGCTAGCCAGCCTGTCCCGCCAAAATAACCACCCCATACCCAGCTGGCAAACACAGGATAGATAAACAAACAAATTAAACAGGCGGCAATCGCATAGCCAATAAAGGAGACGCGCTCTGCCATTGCACCACTAGCAATCGTCACCGCTGTCGCTGCAAACATCATCTGAAAAAACATTAACGCCCAGTCCATATTGGACAACGCGACTGGCATAAAATGATCCGTACCGACGAATCCGGAGTGATTGGTACCCATCATCAGCCCAAAACCAACCAAGTAGAACGCCAGACCGCCAATACACATGTCAGTGTAATTTTTCATCATCACGTTTACCGCGTTTTTCGCTCGCACTGAACCGCTTTCAAGTAGAGCAAAACCTGCCTGCATAAAGAACACCAATACCCCGCCCCAGATAATCCAAGCGATGTTTTGATATTCGAGCAACTGTGCCACGGTCAATGTGTCGGCCTCAGCAGCTTGGGCGCTACCCATTGTTGCAAACAATAATGTACTTAGCACCAGCCTATTACTTAGCGATAGTTTTGGTGGTTGTAATATTTTTAATAATGTCTTTATCGTGTCCAGTCCAACAGATGATGCTCTCATTTTATCTCCAAACACTTATCCAGCCGTTCAAATTTTATCGGTGCACTATTTTTACTCATTAATGCACACAAATAAGCCCTAATAAGGGTGGAGCAAAACCTATCATTAGAAATTAAAGCAAGTTAAAAATGCAAGAGAACAAATGACCAGTTTCAGAAAAAACAGTATTTTGATAATGATGCTTGCAACGATATGAGCATAAATTGAACTAGGACAGAGAATGCTCGTTAACAATAAGTTTTATGAAGCTGATAATGACCTTTATAGAATTAGTGATGAAAATAACAGCGTGACAGTTATAGCTAAGCTATTTTTACTATTATCTCGTGGTGCTGGCAGCTTACTTTGCATGAGCAGTTTATCTCACGCTATCAATAACTTATCGGCAATCGCCCCTCATAGAATAGGTCGCATAGTGAAGGCGATTCATGTTAAAATGAGCGCTTTTAAATTCGCCTTTATTATCATTGGGTAATAAGGGCTGTATTTTTAGTGCCATTTTTCTAATTAACAGGTCCGCCCATGTCTGCCGATACCATCGCCCGCACTGCCTTTAAACAAGGCACCAAGCCACTTTACGATTATGACAAACACTGGGCGAGCTGCTACGAGCCAGCGCCTTATCTGCCGATGAGCCGCAAAGAGATGGACGATCTAGGCTGGGATGCTTGTGACGTCATCATCATCTCAGGTGATGCCTATGTCGATCATCCAAGCTTTGGTATGGCCATCATCGGTCGCTTGCTCGAGTCACAAGGCTTTCGTGTGGGTATCATCGCGCAGCCAGATTGGAAGAGCAAAGACGCCTTTATGGAGCTTGGCAAACCGGTCTATGCGTACGGTGTGACTGCGGGCAACATGGACAGCATGATCAACCGCTACACCGCCGATCGCAAAATCCGTAGCGATGATGCTTACTCTCCGGGCAACGTAGCAAACAAACGCCCTGACCGCGCGGCTATCGTCTATAGCCAGCGCTGCCGTGAAGCCTATCCTGATGTGCCAATTATCTTGGGCGGTATTGAGGGCAGTCTACGCCGTATCGCTCATTATGATTATTGGTCAGACAAAGTCCGCCGTAGTATCTTGCTGGATGCGCGTGCTGATGTCTTACTATATGGTAATGCTGAGCGTGCGATCGTCGATGTGGTACATGGTCTGTCTAAAGGCTATAGCTTTGAGCAAATGAGTAAACTGCGTGGCACCTCTTATCTGTTGACACCGACTCGCCGTCATTGGCAATCGGACATGACAGAAGTCGCCAGTAATGATGTTGATACCGTTGGCCGTGTCGATCCAATCATCAACCCTTATGTAATGACCGAAGACGTTGATAGCTGTTCAATTGAGCAGAGCAAACCATCTGACTCCCCTGTTGGGCAAGCCATGCCGTCGTCCATTTCATCAATGTCGTCACAGTATCAGGGTTTTGTCGCTGAGCCAGTTGCCAATAAAGTCATCAACGCCAATCAAGTAGACACCGACACGCAAGTAGTGCAAATGCGCGGCTTTGATAAGCCAAAGACCGCACGCAAGCACAAGATCAAGATGCCGCCCCGTGAGGAAACGGTGATTCGTCTGCCTGATTATGAGCATGTCAAATCTGACCCTGTACTCTATGCCCATGCCAACCGCATCTTGCATCTAGAGACCAACCCAGGTAACGCGCGTGCGCTTGTACAACGTCATAGCAGCGGTGCTGGTAACTCGCATACTTCTATCGATGTCTGGCTGAACCCGCCACCGATTCCACTCTCGACAGAAGAGATGGACTACGTATTTGACTTGCCATATGCCCGTCTACCGCATCCAAGCTATGGCGATGCGCGTATCCCTGCTTATGACATGATTAAGTTTTCGGTCAATATTATGCGCGGCTGTTTTGGCGGTTGTACCTTCTGCTCAATTACCGAGCACGAAGGCCGTATTATTCAAAACCGCTCAGAAGACTCTATCTTACGTGAAGTAGAAGCAATTCGAGATACCGCACCGAACTTTACTGGTGTGATATCTGACCTTGGTGGCCCAACGGCAAACATGTATCGCCTCAGCTGTAAAGACGAGACCATTGAAAAGAACTGCCGTAAGCCATCTTGTGTCTATCCTGATGTCTGCGAAAACCTAATCACCGATCATAGTAATTTGACCAAGCTATATCGCAAAGCACGTGATATCAAAGGCGTGAAAAAAATCCTGATTGCTTCAGGCTTGCGTTATGACTTGGCAGTAAAAGATCCTGAATATGTGAAAGAGTTGGTCAGTCATCACGTCGGTGGTTACCTTAAGATTGCGCCTGAGCACTCTGAAGAAGGTGTGCTATCGAAGATGATGAAACCTGGCATGGGCAGTTATGATCAGTTCAAAGCCATGTTTGAACAGTTCAGTCAGGAAGCTGGCAAAGAGCAATATCTGATTCCTTACTTCATCGCTGCCCATCCGGGTACTAAAGATGAAGATATGATGAACCTTGCGCTTTGGCTCAAAAGTAATGGCTATCGTGCTGACCAAGTACAGGCGTTTTATCCAAGCCCAATGGCGACCGCGACTACCATGTACCACACGCATAAAGACCCACTACATAAGGTCAGCCGTGATGAAGGTGACATGGATATCGTCAAGTCTGGCAAGCAGCGCAAACTGCATAAAGCATTCTTACGCTATCATGATCCAAAAAACTGGGTATTACTACGTAAAGCCTTACAAGACATGGGTCGTAGTGACTTAATTGGTAAAAACCGTGGTTGCTTGATTCCACCATTTAACGCCAGTTTAGAAGGGCGTGATGCCGCGCAAGATACTTACCAGTCAGCGCGCAAAAAGAATAGCCGTGTTGGCAATGACTCAGTAAAGCGCAGTAATGGCTCGTCAAACAACGGTGTGTCAGCTAAAGGTGCAGCGGATAAAAATGCTGTCGGTAAAAACAGTAAGAAGAAAGTCAGCAAAGGCAATTTCCAGACTCAGCATACTGGTCTGCCACCGCGTAAAACCAAGTAGTGTTCATAGCAAGTAATGTTCATAGTATAAAAGTACACGCTCAATCTAACGCGTGTTAAGTAAAACAAAAGCGTCTATCAGCCACTCGGTGATAGACGCTTTTTTATGCACCAATTTTATAGACGCGCACTTTATAGCTAACACGGCTTACTTTTCACCATGTCGCAAATTGCAAGTTACATTAGACAGCGGTTGGGTAACGAAGCTAACAGGTAATGAACAATTTCTAACATTGAAATAGTTCGTTTTAGCTACTATAACCCTCATACGCTAAACGCATCATTAAGAACAAGTAAATGACATCAGCGAAAAGCTTTGGAGAGCACTATGAAAATGATAACTAAAATTGCGACCACCCTACCAGTCCTTGCCTTATTGAGCGCTTGTGCGACTACCGCACCCACTACCCCAGATGAAACTGATACGCCAGTTCCAGAAAAAGTAACCGCTGCCTATGATCGTATGGCACCAGCACCATACACCTGTACCGATGACAGCAAAATCATGGCAAAGCAATCTATCAACAAAGAACAAGTGATGCTCAACGTCACCTTGCCAAAAGTAAAATGGGCTGAGCAGCCAATCATTCTAAACGGTAAAGTGAAAGGCGAAGTCGCAAGCTATGTAAACGACTCAAACCCAGAGGTCGTCTATGCATGGCACATGAAAGGTGACAAAGGTATCTTTGCGATGAAGTGGGCTGACGGTAAAGAATACCAAGTAAATTGCCAAATCTAATCAGCTAGAGATACGCTCATGTCGTAATAGACAAATAGTCGCAATAGATAAGAAGCAGTCATTATATGGTGGCTGCTTTTTTATGCGTGTTCGGTTGATATGCGTATAAAGATGGCTATAAAAATCAATTTCAAATACGCAAATGTATCAAAACTTGCCATCTAATGCATTTCGCTAGAGAAGCACAAAGAAAGCTGTCAAAATAGCAGGTAAAGCAAATCAATCATGACCAACAATCAAAAGGGTAACTCGATGGCGAAGCGTCTGATAAGTATGATGGTAATTGCAACGGCAAGCATGTGGGCGCTGACAGGCTGCGATAACGCTACCGATTCTGTCGATGCCACTGAGCAAACTGCAGAGACAGCAACAGATCCATCCGCACCAGCAGCCGACACCATCGACTGGTCACTGGTAGATAGCGGTGAAAAGCCTGCTGACCCTACCAATTATAAGTATCCGTTTGCCATCGACAGTCAAAACGTCCGAGACTATGCAGATTACTTCAAAGTGGACGCTGCGACCGCTCAGCATAATCTGACGGTGAGCATGGCAAGTAACGAAGCGCTATCGAAAGCATTAGATCAGCTGAGCGAAACCTATGTCTCACACGAGTTAACCGATGGCAATGAGATGACGCTTATCATTCATACCACGCCCGATGTCGCTGCCAGCCGCTATGATTATGTGCTGTCTGATGACTTTGCCAAAGGGCTGGTACTACCTATCGTGATTCAGCCAGATGGTAAGAAAGGTGATGTGAAAGCGCATGGAGAAGTACCATAATAGCGTATTTACAAATTTAAAATAATAAAATTGCTCAAAGTGAAAGGTGTGCGGAATACTACTTGTGACCACTAAGTAAGTCTACTTTATAGGAAAAAATCGATGCAAGATGACTATCCGAAATTTGCCACTGAAGAAAACTTTAAGAAGTTCGTCGCAAATTTGAAGGGGATTACTGACTTAGATGAAGTAACCAAAACATTTTCAGATAAAGAAAAGGTTGCAGATTACCTTATTGATAATTTGCTTGTCATTGAACTAAAAACCTTAAAGTCCAATCCACGAGATAAAGTTATAGGTTATGTGCAAAGTGAAACAGATAAAATTAATCAAGCTGAGGGACTTCCTGTTTTTTATGGGCAACATAACTTTAGAGAAGCTACTCAAATACTACAAGATGGCGAAAAACTTACAACTAAGTTGGATAACCTGTATTTTAGACAAATAGAAGAAGTAATGAGGAAGGCAAACAAACAAATAAAATCAACCATCAATAGCTTCGGCATGACTCATAATACATATGGATTTTTAACTATAATTAATGAGCGTGCTGACTTCTATCAGCCTGAAATTTTGGCTGGTTACATTTGTAGAGAGCTTCTTAAAACGAATGTAGATGGAACGCCTAAATATTCAAATATACATCAAGTAGCATTTATTCAAAGTTCGTATAAGGTAAATGATATTAGTGACAACATACTAATACCCTGCCATTTTATTAAGAATTCGTTATTAGTAGATACAGAGTTAAGTAAAAAAGCTGAAGAAGTTATGATATTTTTTTGGAGTGAATTCGCAAGGTTCGTCGGAATTGAAAACTTTCATATCAAAAATCCTAGAGATTTACCAGCTACAAAAATTATTTAGAAGTAGTAATTTATTATAGTGTGCACTCAACGGCGCCATATAATGTATAGCAAATAACTGAAATCAATCCCTCGTGTAGACTATTTCACATATTTATCAGATAAAACTTATAGCCTAAAAACTCTTTTTGTAAAAAGTACATGAAGTGAATTCTACACCTCTACAATGTCTACCTTATCTCTATACAAGGCGATAGCCATACGCGAGGGACGAGCGCCGAGTAAACCATTAAAGAAAGACGGCTCATGACCCGCATATTCGCCCACTATTAAAGTAAGCGATGCTGAGGCCATGCTTTTAAATCTTTTGCTCTTGCGCTAGGGACGGGCGTGTTATTAAAGTATGACCTAACCAGAAAATCCCCTCTAAGGGATTTTCACTTGCGAACCTAAAATTGCAGTGCAATTTTTTAACGGTTCTCATCCCCAACCATCGCCAAAAACTCGTCCTCACCCACCACTTTCACACCCAACTTCTCAGCCTTCGCCATTTTTGAACCTGCTTTTTCGCCTGCTAGTAATGCCGTGGTTTTAGCAGAAATACTGCCCGAAACTTTTGCACCCAATGCTTGTAGCTTCGCCTTGGCTTCATCACGCGCCATGCTATCGAGCGCACCTGTGATAACCCACGTCTGCCCATCGAGTGGTAGACCTTCGGATGCAATTTGCTCGACCTTATCCCAATGCACACCAGCCGCGCGTAATGCCGTGATGACTTCGATATTGTGCGGCGCGCGGAAGAATTTATAAGTCAGCTCGGCAGTGATTTCGCCAACATCTGGCGTTTTTATCAAGGTCTCAATATCGGCAGTCATTAATGCGTCAAGATCACCAAATTGCTGCGCAAGGTTCTGTGCGGTGCCTTCGCCAACACCGCGAATGCCGAGCGCATAGATAAAGCGCGCCAACGTGGTGTGTTTGCTCACCTCGATAGCATTAATGATGTTTTGTACCGATTTTTCGCCGAGCTTTTCAAAGTTAATCAAGTCATCGGTGTGCTTGTGCAACTGATAGATATCGGCGACGGTTTTGACCAGACCATGCTCAAAGAAGCTAATCAGCCAACTTGCGCCAAGCCCATCGATATCCATAGCACGACGTGAAACAAAGTGAATCAGCGCCTCAGTCTGCTGCGCTGGGCAAAACAGACCGCCCGTACAGCGTGCCAAAGCTTCATCTTCTGGTAGGACGACAGGAGAATCACAGACAGGACAAGTCGAAGGTAGGGTGACAGGCTCGCTATCGGCTGGGCGCTGCTCGTGCCAAACGCGGGTGACCTTGGGGATGACATCACCTGCACGGTGCACGCTGACCATATCGCCTGCTCGCACGTCAAGGCGCTGGATCTCACCAAAGTTATGCAATGTGACATTGCTGACGGTGACGCCGCCGACTTTGACAGGTTCAAGCTTACCGACTGGGGTGATTTGACCCGTACGGCCGACTTGCCATTCGATATCGTTTAGACGCGTCATGACCGTTTCGGCAGGGAATTTATAAGCAGTCGCCCAACGTGGCTCACGTGATAGGTATCCAAGTTGCTGCTGTAACGCAAGGCTGTTTACCTTAATCACCATGCCATCGATTTCAAATGGCAGATCGCTACGCCCTTCTATCACTGACTCATAATAGGTCTGCGCAGCGCGTGGATTTGCTACCACTTCTACGGCGCTGACCGTAAATCCAAGCTCGGTAAGCCATGCCAGCGCCCCTGACTGAGTGTCGATAGTATCTGGCAATCCTTGATTGACCGAATAGCCATAGAATGCCAGTGGACGACTGGCTGCTATCGCTGGATCTAGCTGACGTAAGCTACCAGCAGCGGCATTGCGCGGATTAGCAAAGGTTTTACCTTCGATCTCTTCTGCCAATCGATTAAGACGCTCAAAGCCTGCCTTTGGCATCAATACTTCACCGCGCACTTCTAACAGTTCAATATCAGCAGCATCGGCTATCCATAGTGGCAAGTTACGAATGGTCTTGGCATTTTGGGTAATATCTTCACCCGTCTGCCCATCACCGCGCGTGACCGCTTGGACAAATTTTCCGTGCTCATACTTCAATGAGACAGCCAGTCCATCAAGCTTTAGTTCCATCTCATATTCAGGGTTTTGCTGCGAGTCGCTTAGACGATCATTGACGCGGCGCATAAAATCGCGCAAATCATCATATTCAAAGACGTTGCCCAGTGATAGCATCGGAATGTCATGAGTGACTTGGGTAAAGGCAGATAACGGCATATCACCGACTTGATTGATCGGACTGTCTGGCTGCACTAAATCTGGATACTCTTCTTCGATCTCAAGCAACGAGCGGCGTAATTGATCGTACTCGCTGTCTTCTAATATCGGATTATCGAGCACGTAATAGGCATAGTTATGCGTCTTAATCGCTTCAATAAGCGCACGCATTTTTGAGATAATCTCTACACTATTATTGGTACTACTGTCGGTCGAACTAGGTACATTAGATTTGGCAGGTGCTTGATTTTCTACTTGAGCAGATAGGTTTTTAGAATTATTTGGTGAGGTAGAGTCAGTCATAGTCGGCGTCTTTTTTGCAATTCAAGATGTCGATATGATAACAAGTTTGTAGGAAGCTCGGTATAGTCAATCCTATATAAATCAGATACTGTGTCAGGCTCGATCAGTCTACTATGGTTAGCATTTTGCAGAAACTATAGCCCATTAAAAAAGGCAAACAACGTTAAGCGCTATTTGCCTTTTTTATGATTTCTGCTATTAATCAGCTTTTAGCCTTTACACTGCTAGCCCTCATAATCACGGACTTGGTTACGTAGCTGCTGCTTGTATTCAGGCGTGATTGGTTCGTTCTCTTCATCAAGCATAATCGCGTCAAGGTCGCTTGCCATCATATAAGCAATGCTCATCATGCTATCGAAGCTGCGCACGGCTTGTGGATGCGGCAATGACAAGAACACGACGACACCGTTATAGGTATTGGTCGCAACACTATGCGGATCAAACGGTGCGATACCGCTATCAGTGATGCCCATCATGCTAAACCACAACATACCCGTGCCGTCTTTTTGCTCGTAGCGATGGAACATATTCATCGCGCCATAGCGTAGGCCGTATTTATCAATCAACGCTAGCAGGTCACGACCACGGATAATCACCGCTGGACGATCGCGATATTGGTGCGGCAAGATGGTGATATTAATATTGTCTTTAGCATTAATCAATGGGCCGTTTTGCGCGTCATCACCTGACTCTGATAGATGCTGATCCAATATCGGGCTATTGTCATCGAAGCTTGGCTCTTCTGCCGTATCGATAGTTGGCATCAGGCTATCAGTCGCTGACATTAGGCTAGAGAACGCATCAGGCTCTTGCTCGATATGCATCTGATCGGCGACTTCTACAAACTCAGCACTATCGGCACGGCGCTGCTCTTCTTGCCAGCGCGCGTAGTCGGCTTCATCGATGACGTCATGGTCGTCAGCTGCTACATGGTCACGCTCAGCCGTTAGTTGAGCGTCAACGTTGGTATGCGCTTGCGTCAATGGCTCTTCTTCAACGACGGCATCCAAGTAGCTACGATCTGGACCGATGCTCGTCTCGCCTGCGACTGTGTCATCAAGGTCGGGCTGATCGACGATGTTACGCTCGTGACGCGGTATGATGGGAATACCATTTTTATCATAATTGACCGCAGCAGCTTCGGTAGCACCGCGGCGCTTAAAGCTACGAATGACCATAAACAGCCCTGCGAGCACGATAAACGCGGCAATGGCAATCAATATAAACTGAATAACGGTCATGATAAATACATCCTAGTATATATAACAAAAGGGAATACACAAACGAGCATAAATGGCAATATTCTAGCATGGCTGACCTATATCGTCACCACATTGTGTACTTTATAACCAGTATGCTGGACTGAGGTCAAGCTTATTTGCATTTATGCCAATTGATTGATTATATTTGCATCGCGCTGATTCTCATAGCACTTTTAGTGTCGACTATTTCACGCTTAGCTCTCTACGTAACGCGCAGCTTCATCGAGCGACACACTGACTAGGGTAGAGATGCCGGCGCTTGGCATGGTGATGCCTTTTAGCTCATCGGCAATCTGCATCGTCAGTTTGTTATGACTGATAAAGATAAACTGCAAGTCATCTGCTAGCTCATGAATGAGACTGGTAAAGCGCGCGACATTAGCATCATCGAGTGGTGCATCAACTTCATCAAGTACACAAAACGGTGCAGGATGCTGCTTAAATATCGCAAAAATCAAACTCAATGCAGTAAGGGTTTTTTCACCACCCGATAATACCGCTAAGCGACTGTTGCGTTTGCCCTTTGGCTGCGCCATTAAGGTAAGCCCTGCGCGCCACTGTTCTGACTTTGGCGTATTGGCTGGCATCTCGTCAGTGTTCAACGTCAGGCTAGCTTGTCCACCGCCAAAGACTTTGGCAAATAAATTGGCCAGCTCATTATTGACCGCATCAAGTGTCTGCATAAACAGTGTCTTGGTCGTCTCATCAATAGAGGCAATCGCTTCGGTCAATGTCTGCATACTGGCCGCGATATCTGCCGTCTGCTGTGCGAGTGGTTCTAGGCGCTCGTTTACCTCGGCCAACTCTGCGACCGCTGCCAAATTCACTGGCCCAATCTTGCTCAACTGCTGGGTCAACTTGGCGCGCTCGGACTCTAGCTCAGCGATTTTGTCTGGACGGACGCGGCGATCATGAGCGATAAAATCTGCTAGCAAGTTTGAGACGCTCATGCTTTGTCGAGGTTGCTCAGCTTGCGCTTTATATTTATGACTCACACGATAATAAGCATCTAAAGCGCTCTGCGTGTGTGCGCTAGCATCCTCTAACCGTGCAGCACTCAGTGCCAGCTCAGTAGCATGACGGGCAAGTTCGCTTTGCTGCGTTTGCAATGTGTTTTGCAATGTATCAAATGCTGTCTGCTGCTCAGCGTACGTTTGTTTTAGTGCTATTAGCGCAGTATCGCGCTCATTCAATAGCACTTGCTGCTCATCGCGCGTTACCTGTGCAGACTGTAGCGCTGCTTGTAGCTCTGGCAACTTGGCCTGCTGCTGATCGTGACGCGTCTGTAGACTTTGCTTATTCTCTAACGACTTGTCGTGTTGCTCAGTCGCACGAGCCAGACTGCTAACACTATGCTCCAAGCGCATCTCATACTGCTGAATACGCAGCTGCAATGCTTGCCAAGCATCATCATCAGCTTGACGCGCACGGTTTAGCTCGCTGCGCTCAGCTTGCAGTTGCTGAGTTGTCGCCCGTGCCTCTGCTATTTGCGGGGTAAGCGTAGCGATCTCACTTTCAATGTGCTGTTGTTCTTGCTCAAGGGTTTGTTGCTCTTGCGCCAGTTCTTGCTTTTCTTGCTCAAGCGATGCTTTATCAGCGTTCAGGCGTTGGCTATCCGCTTGCAAGCGCTCGGCGTTAGCTCTCTCGGTAATTAATTGCTGCTGGTATTGATGCTTATCACGGGTTAACTGCTCGGCTTGCGCGCGCGTTTCTTCCAAGCTAACTAACAGTGCATCATAATCGCGCTGGTCTTTTGCAATAGACTTTTGCTGATCTTGTATTTTGGTTTCAAACTCATCAAGCAAGTCTTCTAACGCTTGTAGACGAGTGCGCTGCTGCAAACGCTGCGTGAGAAATTGACTGCTGCTATCACTTTGACTATCTTGCGCACCAGCGAATTTGCTTAGATTAATCGTTCCATAACGACTAATCAGCCAACCATCTTCGGTAAGTAAAATAGCGGACGATGGTAATGACTTTAGTACATCAGTAAGTGTATCAACCTCATGCTGTTCACTGGTCTCAAACTGCGCCGTATATATATAGCACTGCTGCCATAGCGAGAGTAGCGGCTGAGTAATCAACTGCGATAATGGCAATACTTTATCAGTTAAGCTATCTGGCAATTCGCTGACAAAGTCATGGTCACTGATGCCATTTTGCGCAGTAGGTAACCATAAGCTATGACTTGTTTCTACTAGAGCTTTATCATTTGCACTGGCAGGCATATTTTGTGCCGTTTGATAAGTCAGTAAATCTGCAACGTCATGCTCAAGTGCTTGCCATAAGCTATTAGCTTGTTGAGAAATGCCGTTAGCGTTATTAACGTCTGATTGCTTGATTTGGTTCGCTTGTTGGTTAGCTTGTGGATTAAATGTCAGCACATGGCTGTCTAGCCATAATGCCAAGATATTATCGAGTAGCGGCGCATACTCCTGCCCTTTCGCACTCAGCTCAATCTGCTCACGTAGCGTTGCAATGGCTAACGGCTGATGATGTGTGCCATCGCTATCTGCATTATCTGTCGCGGTAGATTGAATCTTTTCTGATTGCTGTTGTGTAGGTTTCGGATGCAGTATCTGATGCAGGGTATCGTATTCGCCTGCCAGTAGCGCATGACGCTTTTCATTGTCGCTCAACTCACTCTGTTGTGCGTTTAGTCTCTGCTGCAAGCTATGTGCTTGCGGTTGTATCTCGGATAATCGTTCATCGACGGCTTCGTATTGACGCTCAACCTGCTGCAACTGCATACTTAGCTCAGTGACTTGCTGTCCTAGCAGTTGACTTAAATCTTGCACCTTATCTGTCTTACTCACATCAGTACTGTCAGATGCAGATGGCGCTATAGACTGCTGTAATTGCTGCCACAGATTTTGCCAATTTTTTTCGCGGCGTTGCCATTTATCATAGCTTTGCTGATGGCGTTTTTGTGCTTGAGTGTTGATGGCCTGCTGCTGCTCAAGCAAACGGGCTTTATCTTGCAAGCGGGACAAATTATTTTGCGCTTCATGCCACGCGCGTTGTAGTGGCTGCTCATTGCGCTTATGGTTATCGCGTTTATCTGTCAGCTCAGTCAGCTGCGGACGTAACGTTTCTAGGGCTTGATTCTGCTCAGCTTGCTCAGCGTTAAGCCGTTCGATATCAGCGAGTGATTGCGCACGCTGCTGAGCCAAGCCAAACAGTTGCTGCTCAATAGTAGTTAGCTGTGACTTAGCATCACTTAGCTTATGTTCCGCTTGTTGATAGCCGAGCTGCTGTTGATAATGAGCGCTTTGGGCATCGTCTTTGAGCCATTGCTCTTGATTGATACGCGCAGTAAGCTTGTCTTGCTGAGCTTTGAGCGTATCGTAGTCAGCTTGTAGTGTCGACACCTCATTAGCACTGCGTTCATGCGCTATTTTTTGCTGTTGATGTGTTTGCTTGGCTTGATAGAGCTGCTGAATAGCGAGCTGCTGCTCGATATCAGCTAGTGTTAAAGCCAACTCTTCGTAACGCTGCGCGCTCGCTGCCTGTTTAGACAGTGTTTTCTGCTGGCGTAGTAATTCGCTTTGCATATCGTGCAGGCGCGCTAAATTGTCTTTTGTTTTCTCTAACTTCTTTTGCGTTTCTTCACGGCGAACCTGATAGCGTGAGACACCTGCCGCCTCTTCGATAAACTCACGCAGCTGCACGGGGCTAGACTCAACGATGCGCCCAATCATGCCTTGCTCAATCACCGCATAGCTACGTGCACCCAGCCCTGTACCTAAAAACACATCGACCACATCACGGCGACGACAACGCGTACCATTGATAAAATAATCTGAGCGGCCATCTTTATTTACCTGACGACGAACCGATAGCTCTTGGTACAAGTTAAACTCGTGGCGAATGCCAGTCTGCTCATCTTGGGTATGCTCAAACGTCAGCTCGACACTGGCGACGCTTTTGGCTGTCTTATCCTGCGTACCTGCGAAGATAACATCGCTCATCGCCCCGCCGCGTAACTGCTTGGCAGAGGTTTCGCCCAGCACCCAGCGGATGGCATCAATCACATTGGATTTGCCACAGCCGTTCGGCCCGACGATGGCAGTGATGCCATGACGAAAAGTAAAAGTGGTTGGATTGGCAAAGGATTTGAAGCCTGCCAGCTTTAGAGATTTTAAACGCATGAAGAGTCAATAAACTTAGCAAAAACAGGCGGCTATTCTACCTGAAATTGTGCTGGGTTTTTAGGGTTAAACGGCTAAGTGCATAAACGATTTTGATTCAAGGCTTTGATGGAACCCTCGTAGCAGTTTTTGTTCCACTTGGCAGGTGTCATTTTCTGCTAAGTAGCGATTATTAAACTCAATAAGGGCTGACCATGTGATACTTGCTACTTCTAAATGATCGACTATTTTTAACAGCTCTGGTCTTAGCAAATGCTGATACTTTCTTGGCCGTTTATGACACAGAGCCAGCTCCCTATTTACGAGCGTTTGCTTGTTTTGCTTTAGCGCATCACCACCGATAAATAACAGCAAAAATTTTGCCCCTTTATCGATAAAGCCTTTTTCTAATAAATGCTCGTACATCAAGCAGTACTTTAGGATTGGGTCTGGGTTTTTCCGACCAGCGAGTTTTAACTCATTCGCTATCAATACATTCGCCTGATGGTTGTAGGCTAGGTTGTCCATATACATTGCTTTTAGCTCTGTACTGTTTTCAAACATGTCGCTATTACCATGTGTCGACCATGATTCACTCGGCTCAAAGCTAATAAATTGCTGATAAAATAAGTTCAGATAAACATCACTGCACAAACTCAAAAAGATATCGAACTCTTTATTTAGGTAATCCTCAGAAAAGAACGTTACGCGGCGCACGGCTTCTCTCGCATTACAGATACCCATCGTTTGCGTTGAATACGTCTCTAGCTGCTCAGTTTCATTCATTTTTGTATTGAGCTTTTTGATGACTGATTGCTCAATTTCTTCTATATTTTTATCTTTCAAATCTGGGTGAGATGCCCACTCAATGATTTGGCGTACATATTGCTTTTTAGTAATACCTAAAATACGCTGCGGCTCCCATGCCAAAAACTCTACCATATTAGAGAGACCCGTCGTCCATGATAACTGGTCTTTTAGATGATTCATTGAGCCGAAAACACGGCGGTATTTTTCTGCAGCTTTCATACTAATAATGTCTCACGGTTTGCATACTAATTTTATAAAAACTCATTATTGCTATAAAACACCCAATCCACTCAGTAACAACTGCCCTCCAGCAAATATCAATAATATGCCAAATGCGCGCTTAAGCATCAGCGCAGGTAATATGTGGGCAAGCTTGGCACCGACTTTTGCCATCGCAAAGCTGGCGACTGAAATAAACAAGAATCCAGTAACATGGACAAATCCTATCGTGCCCTGAGGTAGATTGACTACGTCTTGACCGAACCAAGCAAAGCCCGCTGCTCCAGCCAAGGCAATTGGTAGACCGCATGCTGCTGATGTGCCGACCGATTGTTTCATCGGCAGCCCCGCCCAGTTCAAAAACGGTACGGTCAAGCTGCCGCCGCCAATGCCAAAAATAGAGGACGCCATACCAATGCCAGTACCGGCACCAAACTGGACACCGGCCGATGGTAGCGGTTTACCCACTTGTTCTTTATTTGAAAAGAACAGCATTTTTAAGGCGACCAATAGCGCACCGAAACCAATGATAGCCTGTAGTGCTTGTCCATCGATCATATCTGCAATACCAGCACCGACCAGACTACCAATGACTAGACCAAGCGCCATCTTGCGCCATACTTCCCAGCGCACGCCGCCGCGCTTGTTGTGTGCAGTTAATGAGCTGATTGAGGTCACTACGATAGTTGCCAGTGACGTCCCGATGGCCAAATGGGTGATTACTTCTGGCGAAAAGTCATAAGCGGTAAAAATCCAAACCAATGCGGGCACGATAATCATACCACCGCCGACGCCAAACAGTCCCGCGCTGACACCTGCAAACGCGCCTGCAATCACAAACCACACATATAACATCATAGAACGAACCTTTTATAATACGGACTGGCGCTATAGTACTCATTGGCGCTTAGGCGTGCTTAATTGTATTTGCCAAATCTCAGCGCGACCTTTATGCTGTTTACTCGGTACTGTCTGACCGCAACAATCGCTCAGTATATCAAAGTTTCCTTTAACCACATCGACTAAACTTATGCCGCCACTCACTAGTTTTTCTACCTATTTATCCGAGCTCAATCATCGTCATGTGGCTAGTAGCGCCTCGACCAATAGTGAGCTGATAGAGGCCTTGCAAAACGGGGCGTTAGATGTCGCCACCGTACACGTTTTGACCGCGGAAACCCAAAGCGCAGGTCGTGGTCAGCACGGACGCTCGTGGCAATCACCGCGCGGCAATGTCTATCTGTCGCTATACCATCCCGTGCATATGCCAATCAGTGGCTTGCTATCGCTAATTATTGGTCTTGAGCTGGCGAAGATGCCCGTCATTCAAATGTTGAACGAGCAACTGCAAGCACAAGGACTGACGCCAATTGGGGTGAAATGGGCAAATGACTTGGGTTTTTATCAGCAAGCTCAGAGCCAATCTGAAGAGCAATCTAAAGAACAATCCATAACGGACAGCTCGGTATTGGATTCCGTATTGGATAGTGATGTAGCAAATCAGCGTACCCTACCCTTTAATAAACTGGCTGGGATTTTGATAGAGCCAGTGACGAAAGCTGGCAGGCTGGTCGGTGTGGTGCTAGGCATTGGCCTAAACGTACAGGCAGCACCAAAGCTCACCACACAAACGTCTGAGGGCATGAGTTACCAAGCGATTAGCTTACAAGACATTAATGAGATGCTGTCTTTAGAAACACAACCTGCGAGCCTACCGGACTTACCAGTGCTCTATCAGCAGATGAGCAAAGCATTGATAGCGGCAATGATACGCTTTGAGCATTTGGGCATAGAACAGCCAACGGGTCATACTTATTATTTGAATAGTTTTTTGGAGCAGTTTGCGACGATGGATGCGCTATCCGGTCTGTGCTTACGCGTCACGCAAGACTATAATAACGAAGAAAAAGTCATAACGGGAATCGCTTGCGGTGTCGACACACATGGCTGTTTGCAATTGCGCCAAGATAGCGGTAAGATTTCTACGCTTTTTACTGGACGCATCGACGTTATTTATTAGGCTTAGACAACTATATTGATGAACCTCATCATTAACGAGCACTATATAAAGGGACTTTTATGCTCTGGCTTGATCTTGGAAATACCCGCCTAAAATACTGGCTAACCGATGATATCGGACAAATAGTCGCGCATGATGCCAAGCAGCATTTGCAAGCGCCTGCCGAATTACTTATGGGTCTGACGGATCGCTTTGAGCGTTATGCGCCTGACTTTATTGGTATCTCATCAGTATTAGGCGACAATCTCAATGCCAAAGTATCAGAGACGCTCAGTCGTTTGAATATTCCGTTTGAGTTTGTCCATGTCGATGCGGCGCACTCGCTGATGAAAAGTGCTTACAATGATCAGCAGCTCGGCTGTGATCGCTGGCTACAGATGCTGGGCGCGGTCGATAAGAAAAAGCGTCAGTGTGTGATTGGTTGTGGCACAGCCGTAACCATTGATTTAATTGATCATGCTGAACATTTGGGCGGTTATATTTTCCCCAGTATCTACCTGCAACGTGAATCACTGTTCTCTGGTACTAAGCAAATCACCATCTCGAACGGTACTTTTGATAGCGTCAACCAAGGCTTGACCACTCAAGACGCGGTCCATCGCGGTATTTTGCTTTCTATCGTCGGCGCGATCAATGAGATTAGCCATCGCCATCCTAATTTTGAATTGATTATGACAGGTGGAGATGCAGCTATAATCTCCCAGCATGTTAATCGCCCAGTACGCTTGCGTGATGATTTATTATTAAACGGTTTGGCAAGATACTTTGATTATCGCAATAAGTCTTAACCGCTTATAGATAATTCGGTTTAACGTTGACACAAAAAAAGCAGCGCGTTTTGAACGTGCTGCTTTTTTATTTTACTATTAGAAAATAGCTAACGTGTTTCTAGTTATTGCCACAATACTTTCTTATTTGGTCTCGTTAAACAGCTCACGACCGACTAGCATACGGCGAATTTCACTGGTACCTGCGCCAATCTCATACAGCTTGGCATCGCGCCAGTAGCGACCGAGTGGATACTCATTGGTATAGCCATTACCGCCAAATATTTGAATACCTTCACCTGCCATCCATGTGGCTTTTTCGGCACACCATAGAATCACACTGGCGCAATCTTTACGCACTTCTCGACTATGACCCGCACCGCGCGCGTCCAACATGTCCAAATTCTTGCCAACGGTATATAAGAAACTACGACCGGCTTGTAGTATGGTATACATGTCCGCAACTTTACCTTGGATAAGCTGAAACTCACCGATCGCTTGACCAAACTGTTTACGGTCATGGATATAAGGCACGACATTGTCCATCACCGCTTGCATGATACCGATAGGACCTGCGGCCAATACGGCACGCTCGTAATCTAGGCCACTCATCAATACCTTAACGCCTTCATTAAGACCACCCAAGATATTTTCGCTTGGTACTTTTACATTATTAAAAGTCATCTCACCAGTATGGCTACCACGCATGCCGAGCTTGTCTAGCTTTTGCGCGGTACCAAAACCTTCCATACCTTTTTCAACGATAAAGGCCGTCATGCCTTTTGCACCCAATTCAGGATTGGTCTTGGCATAGACCACCATCACGTCCGCATCAGGGCCATTGGTGATCCACATTTTGCTACCGTTCAAAATATAGCTGCCGTCTTTTTCTTCGGCTTTGAGCTTCATGCTAACGACGTCTGAGCCAGCGCCAGTCTCACTCATTGCCAATGCACCGATGAACTCGCCACTGATTAGTTTTGGCAGATATTTCTGCTTTTGTTCTTCAGAACCATTACGTTTGATTTGGTTAATACATAGGTTAGAGTGCGCCCCATAGCTAAGCGCTACCGATGCCGAAGCTCGGCTAATCTCTTCCATCGCGACCATATGTGCGACGTAGCCCATATTAGAGCCGCCGTACTCTTCTGGAACGGTAATACCATGTAGACCGAGGTCACCCATCTTTTGCCACAGATCCATTGGAAACTCATCACTGCTATCAATCTCGGCAGCACGTGGAGCGATCTCGTTTGCTGCAAACTGCTGCACGACATCACGTAGGGCGTCAATATCTTCGCCAAGTTGAAAATTTAATCCAGGTAAACTCATAACCATTCCTTGTATTTTAATATTTAATTTTTACAGTAATTATTTAAGACTGACGTTTATTGATTAAGGCACGTGCCACGTTTGAGCCATTTGGTCGCTTTAAGAACTCACTGATACGTTCGCCTGCCACGACCAATTTTCCCAAATCGATACCTGTGCTAATACCCATGCCATGCAGCATATACACCACATCTTCAGTCGCGACATTGCCCGTTGCGCCTTTAGCATAAGGACAACCGCCCAAGCCAGCGACAGAGGTATCAAACTCACTCACACCCATCTGCAAGGCAGCCAAAGTATTGCTCAATGCTTGACCATAAGTATCATGAAAATGACCCGACAACATAGAAATATCAGCATACTCAAGTGCAGCTTGCAACGCTCGTTGTACTTTGAGCGGTGTACCCACACCGATCGTATCTGCAATGCCAATCTGCTCTGAACCGATCTCAATCAACCGCTTGGTCACATACGCTACTTGGCTTGGGTCAATGTCACCTTCATAAGGACAACCGACCGTACAAGAGATCACGCCTCGCACTTTGATACCTTGTGCTTTTGCTGCCGCAGCCACTGGTGCAAAACGTTCAATACTCTCATCAATACTACAATTAATATTTTTTTGACTAAAGGTTTCACTCGCTGAGCCAAAGATGACGATTTCATCTGGGCGATGCACGATGGCATTTTCAAAGCCGCGCATATTAGGTACCAGTACCGAGTAGCAGATGTCTGTTTTCCGCGTAGGTTCGAGTGCGTCAAGCAGCGCACTGTTATCGCCCATTTGTGGTACCCACTTTGGCGAAACGAAACTGGTCGCTTCCAGTTTTCTAACCCCCGCCGCAATCAAATCATTGATAAGCGTTTGCTTAACTTCAGTCGGCACCGTCATGGATTCGTTTTGTAGTCCATCACGTGGACTGACATCAACGATAGTGACATGCTCTGGGTACGAATGGCTCATACTTGTCATCCTATTTGTTATTTGCCCTTTTATTAGGCTTCGTCAGCTATGCACTCTCACTATCGATACGCAATAGCTCATCACCATCAGCGACCAAATCACCTGCTGCAAATAATAGCTCTGCTACCACACCATCTGTCGGTGCGGTAATGGTATGTTCGATTTTCATGGCTTCGATGACGGCAAGTGGCTCGCCTTTTTTCACAGTATCACCAACAGCTACTTTGAATGCAACCACTTGTCCTGGCATTGGTGACTTCAAACTGCCAACCGCTGCTGTGTCTTCGCCCACATGTGCCATTACGTCGACAAGCGTAATTTCATCGCGTCCGCTATCTGTGAATACGTAGACCGTCTCGTTATTTATCCAGCTTTGAGCACTGATACGTGCACCATATAACCATAAGGTATGATTGTGCGCGTCACTGCTATCATAGCTGATCTGACCTTCATAAACCGTTTCGGTCTGAGCCGCTACATTGATATTGCTATCATCCTGCGTATTCGCGATTTCTTTACCAATGACGAGCGTAAAACTACTGAGATTATCGCCGCCCTTTTTGCTATCAGTACAACTCGCATTATGCCAATTACTGATGCGAGCGCTATAAGCCTGTTCATCATAAACCAAGCTAAATGAACGAGTATAATCGCTATAAGCACGGAAACCCGTCGGCTTGCTAAACGGATCTGAGCCCTGCGTGGTTGCTTCGCTCGCAAGCTGCTGGGCAATAGCAGTCACTACAAGCGTCGATAATTCAAGAGGATGCTGATCAAAAAGCTTATCCTGCTCACGCTCAATCAGGGCAGTATCAAGATTGGCTTTGCTAAATGACTCGGTATTTAAAATATAACGCAAAAATGCCACGTTGTTTGGTAGACCAACGATACGCGTCTGTGCCAATGCACGATCAAGTCTCGCTAGCGCTTGCTCGCGCGTAGGAGCATGGACGATAAGCTTGGCAATCATAGAATCGTAAAAAGGACTGATCACATCACCCTCACGTACGCCATCATCGATACGCACATCGGTAATGTTAAAGGTACTATGCTCAGGCTTTTGATAAGTGAATAAAGTGCCTGTCGCTGGCAAGAAATTATTGTCAGGGTTTTCAGCACAGATACGCGCCTCAATTGCATGACCGTTGATAGCCAGATCGTCTTGCGTTTTTGGCAATGGCCGACCTGCCGCAACCAACAGCTGCCACTCGACCAAATCGACACCCGTAATGGCTTCACTGACTGGATGCTCAACTTGCAAGCGCGTGTTCATTTCCATGAAATAAAAATTCATAGAGTCTTCACGCTGCTCAACGATGAATTCAACCGTACCTGCACCAACGTAATCAACTGCACGTGCTGCTTCGATTGCCGCTGTGCCCATCGCTTCACGCATGGCAGTATCAACACCGGGTGCTGGCGCTTCTTCTAATACTTTTTGATGGCGACGCTGTACTGAGCAATCACGCTCAAACAGATGCACATAATTACCATGCGTATCGCCGAATACTTGGATTTCGATATGACGTGGTTTTAGCGCGTATTTTTCGACCAATACTTGATCATTGCCAAAACTGGTAATCGCTTCACGGCGACACGAGTCGAGCAAATCAATAAAATTGCTGCTTTGCTCAACGATACGCATGCCTTTACCGCCGCCACCTGCACTTGCTTTAATTAAGACAGGATAGCCAATACTATCTGCCTGCTGCTGCAAAAACTGGGCATCTTGATTGTCACCATGATAGCCGGGTATCAAAGGTACACCAGCCGACTCCATCAAGCGCTTGGACTCAGACTTGCCGCCCATAGCACGGATAGCATCCGCCGATGGGCCGATAAATACTAGACCAGCATCTTGGCAAGCCTGTGCAAAGTCTGCATTTTCGCTCAAAAACCCATATCCTGGATGGATTGCTTGCGCGCCAGTCTCAAGCGCTATCGCAATAATAGCATCGCCTTTGAGATAACTGTCTTTCGGTGCCGAGCCACCCAAATAGATAGCCTCATCACAGACAGCCACATGTTTGGCGCTACGATCCGCATCAGAGTACACAGCAACGGTACTGACGCCAAGACGCTTAGCAGTCGCAGCCACTCGGCAAGCAATTTCACCACGGTTGGCGATTAGAATTTTAGAAAACATAACTATCCCTGTGTCTTGTCGTTTTTATTTGACGTCTTGTCTATTTGCTCATTTATCTATTATTTATCATTAGTCTGCTGTTAGCCAATCAGGCTTGCGCTTTTGTAAAAATGCTTGCACGCCTTCCTTACCTTGTGTTGATGAGCGGATATCAGCGATACCTTTGACCGTATCAGCAATCAGCTCATCTGTAATAGGTGCACCAGCGACATCGTGTAATAGCTGTTTGCAGGTTTTTACCGCGTCAGGGCTATTTTTGACGACCTTATTACAGAACGCAGCCACTTCATCGGCCAGCCACTCTTCGCTGACACGCTCATGGATAAAACCAAGCTGACGCGCCTTTTTGGCATCAAATACTTCAGCACTTAAGAAATAACGCTGCGACGCTCTAGCACCTAGCGCTCGGATAACATAAGGGCTGATAGTGGCAGGGGCTAAGCCCAAACGCACTTCGCTCAGGCAAAAGTTAGCAATTTTGACCGCAATGGCTACGTCGCAAGCAGCGACTAGACCCATGCCACCTGCGTATACATCGCCTTGAATAGCCGCGACTGTTGGCTTAGGACATTCATAAATAGTCTTAAGCATTTGCGCCAATTTATCAGCATCCGCTAGATTCTCTTCATAGCTATAATCCGCCATGGCACGCATCCAATTAAGGTCAGCGCCTGCACAAAACGCTTTGCCAGCAGCGGCTAGCACAATGACACGTACCTCATCATCAGCACCAAGCGTACTGAATGCATCGGTTAGCTCGGCTATCATTTCATCATTAAATGCATTACGTATCTCAGGACGATTTAACGTCACTGTCGCCACGTGCTGCTCCACTTTAACCAGTAGGCTTTTATAGTTATTTATATTTTGTTGCATTGTCTTCTCTTTTTTTAGTCACTATCTACTATCTTTACTAATGATATTTATTGAGTATCGTTAAATATTAAAAACTGGTTACATTCTAAAGACACCAAAAGTCGTCTCTTCAATCGGAGCGTTATAAGCGGCGCTCAGCCCCAATGCCAGCACATGACGAGTATCAGCAGGGTCAATCACGCCATCATCCCACATACGTGCGGTGGCATAATACGGATGACCTTGCTCTTCATACATTTCACGAATCGGCGCTTTAAATGCGGCTTCGTCTTCATCACTCCACGCTTCGCCCTTGCGATCAAAGTTATCACGTTTGACCGTTGCCAGTACTGAGGCGGCTTGCTCGCCGCCCATGACAGAGATACGGGCATTTGGCCACATCCATAAGAAACGCGGGCTGTAAGCGCGACCACACATACCGTAGTTACCAGCGCCGAACGAGCCACCGACGATAACGGTGAACTTTGGCACTTTTGCATTGGCCACAGCCATTACCATTTTGGCGCCATGACGAGCGATACCTTCGTTCTCGTATTTACGACCCACCATAAAGCCAGTAATGTTTTGCAGGAACACCAACGGTATTTTGCGTTTACAGCACAGCTCGATGAAGTGCGTGCCTTTTTGCGCTGACTCACTGAACAGAATGCCGTTATTAGCAATAATACCAACAGGCATCCCTTCGATATGAGCAAACCCGCAGACCAGCGTCGTACCAAAGCGTGCTTTAAACTCGTCAAATTCACTGTCATCAACGATACGCGCGATGATTTCTCTGATATCAAATGGCTTGCGCTTGTCCGTTGGAATCACACCATAGAGTTCTTTGGCATCGTAACGTGGCGGACGCGGTGTGATTTGATTAGGAATTTTTTTCGCAGGGCGATTTAGGTGACTGACGATATTACGGGCAATCGATAACGCGTGCGTATCGTTTTGCGCTAGATGATCGACCACACCTGATAGTCTAGTATGTACATCACCGCCACCCAAGTCTTCTGCCGTGACCTCTTCACCCGTTGCTGCTTTTACCAGTGGTGGACCACCCAAAAATATCGTACCTTGCTCTTTTACAATAATAGACTCATCGCTCATGGCAGGCACATAGGCACCGCCAGCTGTACAGCTACCCATAACCACAGCAATCTGTGGAATGCCTGCCGCACTCAGATTGGCTTGATTAAAAAAGATACGGCCGAAATGCTCTTTATCAGGGAACACATCATCTTGATTCGGTAAGTTTGCACCACCTGAATCAACCAGATACACACATGGCAGATGATTTTCTTGCGCGATTTCTTGGGCGCGCAGGTGTTTTTTGACCGTCATTGGATAGTACGTGCCGCCTTTTACCGTGGCATCATTACAGACAATCATACACTCGATGCCATTGATACGGCCAATACCTGCAATTACGCCAGCCGCTGGAATCTCTTCGCCATACATATCATGTGCGGCCATTGGTGCCACTTCTAGGAACGGTGTACCTACATCCAATAAACGCTCGACGCGCTCACGTGGTAACAGCTTGCCACGCGCTAAATGCTTGGCTCGTGCGCGCTCTGAGCCACCTTGGGCAACTTTACGCAAGTGTATATACAGGTCATCGACTATCTCTTGCATCGCGGCACTGTTTTGCTGAAAATCGCTTGAGTTTGGACTCAGTTTACTGGTTATGATAGCGCTCATGATATCCCTTTTTTTCTTATACATAGATAGATACGTAGATGTGAGTAGCTTTTTATATAAATGATACTAACTGCTATTTTTAAGCGTTGCTCACATATAGTCGATTCAATTTAAAAGTAGTACAAGGCAACCGAGTGCAGATGTATGTGTGATACTTCAAGCGAGGTTAACGCTGTAATACTTTTATAGTGAAATGAATATGGTTAGTCTTTTGTTTTTTAGAGCAGATAAGTAAGCTTACTGCAAACCCAGCTCTTCTTTCATTTGCTCAATGATTTTATATTTTTGAATTTTACCAGTGATGGTCATTGGATATTCAGTCACAAAGCGATAGTAAGTCGGCACTTTATAATGAGCGATATGCTCGCTACAGAACTCGCGTACTTCCTGTTCAGTCAAGCAGCCAGGCTCTTTCGGAATAATCCACGCTGCCAGCACTTCACCATAACGCTCGTCGGGTATACCCACGATTTGCACATCACGAATCTTTGGATGACGATAAAGGTAATTTTCAATTTCTACCGGATAGATATTTTCGCCGCCGCGAATCACCATGTCTTTACTACGACCGACGATTTTTACGTAGCCATCTTCATCCATTGTGGCCAAGTCACCCGTATGCATCCAACCATCTTGGATCGCCTCACGCGTTTTAAAGCGGCTGCCCCAATAGCCTTTCATTACTGAATAGCCTCGTGTAAGCAACTCACCTGTCTCACCCAGCGGGACAATTTCACCTGTTTCTGTATCAACGACTTTCACCTCAAGTGCAGGCTGTACCAGTCCTACCGTCGAGACTTGTTTATCAAGTGGCGTGTGCTCATTGGTCTGGCAAGATACAGGACTGGTCTCTGTCATGCCATAGGCAATAGTGACTTCGCTCATATGCATCTTATCGATGACACGGCGCATGACCTCAATCGGACAGCTAGAGCCAGCCATGATGCCAGTACGTAAGGTAGACAAATCAAAGTTTTCAAATTCAGGATGGTCAAGCTCTGCGATAAACATCGTTGGCACGCCGTGCAGACCTGTACACTTTTCTTCTTCGACTGCCTGCAATACGGTCAATGGCTCAAAGCCGTCGTTTGGATATACGATACAGCCGCCATGTGTGAGAATCGCTAGATTACCAAGCACCATACCAAAGCAATGATACAAAGGTACTGGAATACACAGCCTATCCTCTTCAGTGAGATTCATGGCCTCACCGATAAAGTAGCCATTATTTAAGATATTACGATGGCTTAAGGTGGCACCTTTTGGTGTACCAGTCGTACCACTGGTGAACTGGACATTGATGGCATCAGTGTTTTTAAGCTGAGCTTGACGCTCAGCAACACGCGGATCGTTGGCATCGCCCTCGCTCATCCACGCAGAGAACTTTTGCATAAAACCGAAGGTCTCATCCGACTCTGGCTCATCAATCCAGATGATGCGTTCAATCGTCGGAATCTCAACCAAATCAAGCTGAGTGTAATCTTTATGGTAAATTTCAGGACATAGCTCACGGATTAAACTTGCGTAATCACTGGTTTTGAAATGACGCATAAGCACGAGCGCTGAGCAGCCCAATTTATTTAAGGCATATTGCAACTCAAAAGTACGGTAGGCAGGATTGATATTAACGAGGATGACGCCGACTTTTGCCGTGGCCAACTGCATGAGTAACCATTCAGCATTGTTGTGCGACCATATACCGATACGATCACCAATCTCTAATCCCATCTCAATCATACTACTGGCTAGCTGATTCACTTGCTGCTGTAGCTCACGATATGTCCAACGGATATTTTGATGGCGGACGACCAGTGCTTCGCGCTCAGGATATTTGGAAACAATAGCATCAAAAAAGTCACCGATTGTCGCTTCAATCAGCGGTACATCAGGACCTTTATCATAGCTTTGAGTAAGTGGTGCATTGGCTGAGCGTGCGCCCATATTGATACTAGGAATATTGTTTAAAATGGCATCGAAGTCAACGCGAGTCGAATCGAAATCAGGAGTTTGAGTCATAACGAGTCCTTTCGTTTTACTTTTTATAGTATTTATAAATAGCACTTATTAATAGCCTGCGTGCAAACCTTCTTCCTTGGGCAGGTCTTACATAGCATTCAGCTACTATAACGCCATCAATGAAAGCCTGTCAACAATATCAATACAGTATGTATCATTTAATTAGATAGTCTGCCTTTCTGTTTATTAAAAGATAGCATAGAATCATGGCAAACTTTTGACATAAGAAAGCCAGCCACATCATAAGTAACGGGCTGGCTCAATCATCAATATTGTCTTTTGACTGAATTGTCTGGAAAGGAATCTAATAAAGGACATTACTTATAAATACTGTGCTTTATTAGTTTTTTAAAAGACGGTATTGCAATCGTTATGCTTTAGGAGCTGCAGGCGCTTTAATCGTTACTGTTGCGCTAACGGCTTCATTATCATCGAGCAAATCCATGATTAGCTCATCATCACTCTCAGTCTTCACTTGCCAATTACCCGCTGCTTGCGGTACGCCCGTCACCATCACAGAGATGGCTTTGTTCTTAAGGCGAATCATTGGCGGCTTATGATCATAGCCACTATGCTCATGACCTAAGATATCGTCAGCGATAGTCGCAGCTTGCGCGCGTAATGGCGCAACGTAACGACAAGCGACCCCATTGATAGACATACAGTCACCGATGGCATAGATATTCGCTGCATTGGTACGCAACGTCGCTGCATCCACCACGATACCTGTACGGCGATCGAATTCCACACCAGCCGCCGCAGGTAATTGCTCATCGACTGTCAGACCTGTACTGGCAATCACATGATCTACAATCAATGGTTCGAGCGGCTGAGTATCAGCGTTGTCTGCATCCGATGATAACGGTGCATAGTCTACTTGTAGTTTCTCGCCATCGTTGCTGTCATTGTTATTGTCATCGTCATTAATACGAGCGACAGCTGATACTTGATAACCACCTAAGAATTGAATACCCTGCGACTCGATCGCTTTGGTAATACGTGCGGTCGCTTTGGCTGGTAGCATCTGCGAAAGCGGTGCATCGTTTAAATCAATAAGCGTTACTTTATGACCAGCCTTGAGCAGGTCTTCTGCGATTTCTGTACCCACCATACCAGCACCAACGATCGCAACGTGCTGACTACCTGCTGCTAGCTTTTCTTGTAGCTGACTAAAACGCTCGATGTGATTGACATGCCAGACCAAATCTTGCGGCAGACTTTTAGGGAAGATAGGATGCGCGCCCATCGCCAGTACCATTTTCTCATAGCCGATAGTCGTCAGTGTGTCATCTGACTGTGCAGTAGAGCGCACCTGTACAGTTTGGCTCACTGGATCGATATCTGTCACTTGCGTATTGGCTAGCAACGTCACTTCTGCTGTCTTAGCCGCTTCGCTACCAGATGCCCGTACCAAATCTGATGCTCGTTTGTTTTGGCTGATTGCCATCGTCAACATCGGCTTATGATAACGGTCGCCACTATCAGCCGTGATTAATGTGATTGGAATCTCTGTGTCTTTGGCACGAATGGCATCAATGACATGCCAGCCTGCCAGTCCTGCTCCAATAATAACCACACCTTTTTTTGCTGCTGTATTCGATGCTACAGATGGACTTTCTACGCTCATATAAACTCCAATATGGTTTATGAATTATTTTAATTATCAAAAATATTGACCGCTATTGTATCAGTAAACAGCCATTCACTCACCTATCTAACAATTCACTTAGTAAATATCGAACTCCATGCGATGTGCTGTTGCACGCATGGTTTCACTATCTATTAACTTCTTTATACAGTATAGACTTGCGTGAATGCCTGCACTTATCCCCGCTGATGTGATGATATTACCAGTATCATCACTAGCATCTACAAAACGCGTATGCGAGATCACATCGATATCAGGATAAGATGCTAAATTATCCAAATCCATCCAGTGCGTAGTTGCTGACTTACCAGTTAGCAAACCTGCCTTAGCCAACAGCAACGCTCCTGTACACACTGAAAGCGTCAGCTCTGCCAAACTTGCTTGATTAATCAGATGAGCCATTTCATCTGCCTTTGCCGTTTGCGATTTCTCTAATCCTGCGACTATTCTCGCTCTATTTTCAGCGGCTTTATATTCTCGAAGCTATCTTATTCAAATTCCTTGTGTGTAAAAATCATAGGCTTCAAATTGTTTTTCAAATAGCTATATAAAAAAAGCTCAATACAAAGCGCCCTATTAAAGATAGCGTTTAACTGTCTTTAATAGGGCGCTTTGTATAATCATTAGCAGTAGAAAGAAAAGTAAGCTTTAGAACATGTTTTATCTTAGAAATACTGCTATAAACAATCGTAAATCAAAGTGTATTTAATGATTTAAAATCTTCGATAAGAACATCTGCGCACGGTCACTTTTCGCGCCTTCAAAAAACTCATTCTTACTACAGTTTTCTACGATATGACCTTCATCCATAAAGATAATACGATTGGCCACCTGACTGGCAAAGCCCATTTCATGTGTCACACACATCATGGTCATACCATCACGAGTCAGCTCGACCATCACATCTAGCACCTCTTGAATCATCTCAGGATCAAGCGCAGAGGTTGGCTCATCAAATAGCATTGCGACGGGATCCATTGCCAACGCTCGTGCAATCGCAACACGCTGCTGCTGACCACCAGAGAGCTCTGCTGGATATTTCGCCGCTTGTACCGTTAGGCCAACACGGTCGAGATAGGCCATCGCTTTTTGTTTGGCCTCAGACTCTTTACGACCCAACACTTTGATTTGTGCCACGGTCAAATTATCAATAATAGTCAAATGTGGAAACAACTCAAAATGCTGAAACACCATGCCAACACGGCTACGTAACTTGGGCAAGTTGGTCTTTGGATCACCGACAGAGATACCATTGACCATGATGTCACCTTTTTGAAAAGGCTCAAGTCCATTAACTGTCTTAATCAAAGTTGATTTACCACTGCCCGATGGACCACAAACGACGACGACATCACCTTTATGTACATGCGCCGTACAGTCAGTCAGTACTTGAAAATCTCCATACCATTTACTGACATTAGATATTTCGATGACCATCTCATCACTAGCATGACCACTATTGGTAACCAGCCCGCCAAAGGCATTTAAGTACGTATCAGCATTGCTCATCACTGGCTCCTAACCACATTATTTTCGATAATCATTATTTAAAAAAGGTAAATCAAATACTCAAGCTCTTAACACTCAAAAGCGCAAGCGATAGCCGTATCAAAATACGCTATATTAAAACCGCAAACGCTTCTGTAATTGTTGTACGCCAATAGAAGCACTTAAGCTAATCACAAAATAGACAGCACCAGCACCTAGTATATAAGGCGTGAGTAAGCCCATTAGCTCACCGCGTACATAGGCTGCGCGGAAAAAGTCGGTCAAACCAATGGCAAATACCAGTGTCGTATCTTGGAATAAAATAATACATTGCTGCAAAATCAATGGCAGCATCTTACGAAAAGCTTGTGGCAAGATGACCAGACGCATGGTCTGCCCATAAGTCATACCGAGCGCTTTTGCTGCATTGACCTGCCCGCTACCAATCGATTGAATACCAGCACGCACTACTTCTGAGAAATAAGCCGCCTCAAACATCATAAATGCGACCACACAAGAGGCAAACGCAGCATCGAGTTGCAGGTACTTACCCGCTACCCAAAGATAAATCATCGGTACGGCAAAATAAAACCATAGCAGTACCAGTAGCAGTGGTACGGAGCGGAAGTAATTGACGTATAGTTTGGCTGGAATCTCAAGCGCTTTGATACCTGACAAACGCATCAATGCCAGTACAGTTCCTAAACTGATACCGCCCAAAATAGCCAAAAACAGCACTTTTAAGGTGGTAAGCATGCCGCCCATCAAACCAGGATAGGCTGTTGCCAATTCGGTCATGTTCATTTCTGACCTCCCGCAATAAGCCCAGGCACACGCAATTTACGTTCAATCAATCCCATAATAGCGATTAAGGATAAATTGAAAACCAAATAAATAATCGTCGCGTAAGTATATATCTCGATACTATTTTGAGTGTATTCGCTGATGGTTTTGGTTTGGCTAATCAGCTCCATTACCCCCACTAGCGAGGCCACAGAAGCGTTTTTGAAGCAGTTGGTTAACTCAGAGCTGAGCGGTGGCAAGATAATACGAAATGCCTGCGGTAGCAGTACTTCTTTATAGACTTGTGGAATGCTAAACCCTAACGCGTAGGCCGCATTGATTTGTCCATCTGGTAATGACTCAATACCCGTCCGTACCTGTTCAACGATACGAGCAGCGGTAAATAGGCCAAGACCAATACTGGCTGATAACATGGCTGAGGTATTCGGAGACAAATCCTTATACCACCATTCTTGTATCGTCGGCGTGAGCCAGCCAGGGGCGATATAAAACCAAAAGAACAGTTGAACAAGCAGTGGAATATTACGAAAAAATGTCACATAAGCCGTACCGATTGCACGAGCAGTCTTGTTGGGCAAGGTACGCATGATACCGAAGATGGTACCCACGACCATCGCAATGGCCCAGGCGATACTGCCAATCAATAGCAGCCAGCCAAGACCAGTGATCATCCAATGGATATAGAGCTCGTTGCCAATACCAGTCTGCTCAAAGAGCACACCCCAGTTCCAGCTATAATTCATGGTTGTCTCTCCGAGCAACGATTGATAAGCCTATACGTCAAATAAAATTACTGGCTATCTGAACGTATAGGCAAGCTATGTTGAGGGACAATGAGCGTTACTGCGCTGCTGCTTCTTTAGGCTGAGCGCTGTCATGCGGATTGGCAATCAAGGCCTTTAAGTTGTCTGACATCTCAAAGTTTAGATTGACGTTCTTTGGTGGGATTGGGTTCAAGAACCACTTGTCATAAATGCTATTGATTTCGCCTGAACTAAAGACATTAGCAAGTGCTTCATCGACCACAGCTTTGAATTCAGGATCATCTTTACGCATCATACAACCATAGATTTCAAACGATTGCGGCGTACCGACGATGACCCACTCATCAGGATTTTTTGCTTTGGCTTTTTCGCCTGCGAGCAATACATCATCCATCATAAAGGCATCAGCGCGACCATTTTCTAGCATTAGGAAGCCTTCGCCATGATCTTTTGCTGAGATGATATTGGTATCCATTTTATTATCATCATTGTACTGACGGATATAACGCTCCGAAGTCGTGCCTGCTGTCGTTACCAGAGTTTTGCCTTTTAGGTCTTCAAAATCTTGAATACCAGAGTCTTTTTTGGTCAATAGACGCGTGCCAATTTCAAAGAAGCCATTAGAGAATGCGACTTGCTTTTGACGTTCTTCGTTATTGGTGGTTGAGCCACACTCAAAATCTACCGTGCCGTTTTGTACCAATGGGATACGAGTCTGCGAAGTGATTAGGTTATAGCGAACGTTGAGGTCTGGCATATTTAGCTTTTGCTTAACGGCTTCAACCACTTTCATTTCCAAGTCGTGAGCATAGCCAATCGGTTGGTTAGGATCATCAGCGATATAAGAGAAAGGAATAGAGGAATCACGGTGACCGACAACGATAGTGCCAGAGTCTTTGATTTTCTGTAGCGTACCGTTGGTCGTGGCTTCGGTCGTCGTTGCATCATCTGCTGGCGCATCAGTGCTGGTTTGGCTACTGTTGTTACATCCCGCTAAGCCTAATGCCATAACAGCAGCTAAAGTCAACGGTTTGGAAAATGAGTATGTCATGAAATACATCCTTTTATCGCAAGATTGAGTGAGTGCTTGGACGACATAGGTCTGATTGACCCGACTGCCCCGCATCCGTACGGTTGTTGCTGTTGTTTATCACAATGCAACTTAATGTTACTGTACAACAAATTTGCAGTAGAGGGTGAATTTTTTTTGAGAGAGTACATATTTATGAATATGTTTATATTCTGGCTATAAAATGTTAGCTCATAGCGGCTATCTACTCAGAACTTTGTACAAACAGCTGCTTGGTTGTTTAAGCTAATTATTGTCAATTGTTACTCATAATCATCAAAACAGTCTGCTAAGTGAGATTGATAAATCGGCAGTAATCCCCATAAAGCAAACAACTTCTCTATACTACAAATGACTTATGACTCAAGATATCCAAGTCCCAAATACGGACAGCCAAACTACTGGCAACCATGGCAGCAACGACATTCGCCAACGTTTCTTTGTTGAAGACTCACCCGTGCGCGGTGATGTGGTACGCCTATCACGTAGCTATGCGAGTACGATTGCGCAAAAGCCCTACCCCGAAGCCATTAAACGTTTATTGGGTGAGATGCTGACCGCAGCGAGTTTGCTAATCAGTACGGTCAAAATCAACGGTCGCCTATCTATTCAGTTGCAGTCATCAGACAGTGACAGCTTACTAAACTGGGCGATGGCGGAATGCGATCAAGACGGTATCATTCGTGCGCTTGCTAGCTGGAAAGGCGAGACGGATGAGCAAGTACAAGCGTGGGACAAAATGACCCATGCCAAAGAAGCGTTTGCTGAGCTTGGTGCCATGGGACAAGGCGTATTGTTTATCAATATTCAGCCTGATGGCGGTGAGCCATACCAAGGTATCGTTGAGCGTAGCCACGACAATCTAGCGGACTGCTTAGCACATTATCAAAAGCAATCAGCCCAGATTCCAACGTTGATTAACTTGGCATCTGACGGCCTGCAAGCTGGTGGTATCTTGGTACAAATGCTACCGCGTACTGCTGAAGAAACGTCTGAAGTTGAGCAAAACCAAGACGCGGGTATCGATGATGATTTATGGACGCGCTTGTCTGTATTGACGCGTACGGTAAAAGCAGAAGAGCTAACGACACTGGATGCTAACGAAATCCTTTATCGCTTGTATCACGAAGAAAACATCGTTGCCCCTGAGCCTGCCCCTCTATCATTTGGCTGTACTTGCTCACGCGAGAAGTGCGAGATGGCAATCGAGCAAATCGGCGAAGCGGAAGCGTTAGATATCGTCGAAGAGCAAGGCGGTACATTTGAGATGGATTGCGGTTTCTGCGGTGAAGTCTATAAGTTCAATAAAGATAATGTAGCAGCGATATTTGCTGAGTAAGTTTTGTTACTTACTTACTATAAGTCAGCCTTTATAAGAAAACCCTCAAGCATGACGCTTGAGGGTTTTTGTTTTTCACATTAAATCACTACACCGCTACATCTAAACTTCTAGGATAAGAGTGTATGCGCGGACGTCCGGCGTAGTCACTTCGACCATTATCAAGTAGCCATTCAACAACCTGCTCGCGCACTCGTCTACTATGGATTAAGTTCATATGATTGATGCCATAAAACACTGCTTTATGACCATCTGGCACAAACAAGGCATGCTCAGCGTCATCTTCACCTAAGGCTGAAGCCACCGATACCAAACTGTCTCCTAGCAGATCCGTTACCTTAGAATCATAATGCGTCTCAAGCAAGGCACTAGCGACAAAATAAGTTTTGATACCACTTGGCAGCCGTGCAGGATGGCGGAAATCTTGTGGCAACACGCTACGTCCTTCTAATGCTTTCCAATCCGCATCACGAATACTGCCATGACGTAGATCAATAATACCAGCACTGCGCATATCACCGAGCTTGGCCAGTGAGCCCGCAAACGGTAATTTGGCAATAATGTCTTGTACATAATTACCGATACGCTCAAGGACTGCCCCATGATGCGGCGAACCTAGCGTGATGAGATTGCCCACGCGCTTGATCCAGTCTAGGCGATCTTGCTCACCATAAAACAGTGCGCTGCGAGAGACCAAGCCGCCCATACTATGTCCGACCAGATCTATCTGACTGATATTTGGGTTATCATCGACCAGCGTTTGTAGCAATTGAGAGAACTTACGGCCGCTACGTGAGATACGTCGACCCGTATTGTAATCCAAATACAGCACCGTGGTATCAGGCTGGCTGACATGAATGGCCTCGCCTAAATCATTACCTGCTTGGGCGTGCCAGCTTAAATGACTCATACATAAACCATGGCACAAAATAACGATACGGCCTGATAGGCTCTCACTTTGCGGCTTACCATCTTGAGTATATAGCATCATCGGAATGGCGAGCGCATTTTGATTGTTGACAAGATGGTCACCCATGACACCATTGAGCACATTGACTAGCTTTTTTAGTGAATCTGGTAGTGGCTGCACTGACTTTTGGAGAATCAGGTTTTTGTATATGCGTAGTACAGACGCCAGATTGTTACCGACCATTTGCATGACATGACGTATCGTGCCATAGATACGTCCAGTAAATCCGCGCGACCATTTATTTAAATGTTTGTCATTGAAGCGACCTAGCGGACGCAAGATAACTTCACGGTGGATAGCCTCTACGATTTCTGTAATCTCAACCACACCCATGGTGGCAAGCTGCGCCAACCCTTCAAAAAAATCAGCCAAAGACACAGGTGTTTTGTTGATTTCATCACTGTCATTCGAATCTGCCAGTAGCTTTACTAACTCATCCATATCGATGGCTTCGAGTTGGTCGATTTGCTCATATAGATGACTGTGTAGCGGTACACTCGCATCTGGGACAAAATGCGCATCGAGCTCATGATGAGTACGAGTATAGCTGCTATCATTTTGAGCGTCGCTGTCACTAACACCGTCGTTATAAAACACCTTTGGACTGCTCATAATATTTGCACATTCAGCGAAAAAAGTAATGGTCTATATTATCCTGTAACTGCAGCAAAGAGAAGTAAATGGTTTGACTTTAGAGCGGGATGACGACTAGCAGAGCCAAATGAGTGATAGACGGTCTCTTTAACCATCAGATCAATATGATAATAAAAAATCCCAAGCCTTAACTTGGGATTTTTATGGTTGTGAGCATTTTATTTGTTTCTATTATCCGCCTATAGCTTATCTATCTATGTCGTGCTATCAGCTGTATCAAATGATTCTGCCAGTATGACATCACCATCCTCGCGAGTAATCATCACAGTCGCTGAGCGAGGTATACTACCACCAGCGACAGCGCCCCATGTGTTGCCTGGATGCTGAATATTGATAAACAGCGTTTTAAAATCTGGCGCCATGGTGATACCTGTTACTTCGCATCCTTCAGGACCAACAAAGAATCGTTTGATATTGTCATTGCTAGCAGATGTGCCGACTCGGGTTGACTGCCCTGCCGATGTGGTC
>Ga0208015_1000028_pt1 | contig 130283 bp, 115 predicted proteins | sample 26BtaG_FD_184101 | JGI IMG/M metagenome (GOLD analysis project Ga0208015, IMG submission 184101) | Marine viral communities from Cariaco Basin, Caribbean Sea - 26B_WHOI_OMZ_CsCl (SPAdes) (version 2) | ecosystem: Environmental > Aquatic > Marine > Oceanic | place: Caribbean Sea: Cariaco Basin... | reverse complement strand
AGGGCCTCAATGGCAACCTTGGTCTTGAAAGCAATTGTGAATTTTCGTTTTGTTCGTTTCATATTCATAAGTTTAAAGTTAAAAATTTTCAACTTAACTTATGGTCTGAATTTAGGGGAGTATTACAATGAAGACTCTTTTATCTCCAGAGAAAACAAAGGCGTACCAAAATCCCAGTAAAATTGTGAGATAGAAAATAAAAGTTAGAGACTTAAAAAAACAACCCACGATGATTAAATGTATAAATGTATAATTTTATAAAAACATAAGCCACCAATGGTCAATAAGGTAATTTTCATCATGTAAATTACACAAGACTATTTTAAAATTTTTGTAAAAAACGAGAGATAAAAAAGCAAGTGAAAATCAATTTTTTATTTATGTAACTGCTCTTGCAGTTTAATGTGAAGCTGAATCTCTCATCACATGAAAGAGGAAATTCCCTCGGTGGAAATACAATGTAAATTTATATAAAAAACTTTTTTATAAATGTACAATTAGATAAGACGGAAATCATTAATAAGTTGATTTTTGAAAAATATCAGAAGACAGAAAATTACAGAATAATAGTATAAATCTGTAAATTTGTCGGATGACTAAAATTAAAATATACAGGATAGAATAATTAAATATTAAAATATTAAGCGTTTAGCTTACGATTAGGTTTTAGAAACTCGCCAGGTTTTGAATTCCACCACATCGAAGTTAAGACGCCCACGCCACGGCGTGGGCTGTTCTTATGTGGTGGACAGGTTTCTGGCGAGACCTCTAAAACTAGTAAGTTCAGTTCCACGCTTTTTTATGCGCAAAATATGGAGAATCATAAAGAGAAAATCATCAACCCCCAATTGATGATTTCTGAAGCTTGTACAAATCGCCAGGAAGAAATTATAAGACAATATTGGGCTCACAATTCCAATTTTGAATTCCGAAATACCCCAACTCATATCATCAATGAGTACAAGGTTAAGGGAAGCCAACTGAGGTCTCTCTTAAGAAAATATTCGGGCTTTGAATTTTATCTTCACTGTGACTCCTGTAATTCATTAGAGTGGCAGAAAGCAATGAGTCAGAGTAATTTCAACAGTACATTCTCATCCCTGAAAAAAAAGCATTATAAATTTCAGTGTGAGTACTGCAAAGAAAGAGAATATCTCAGGTTCAAAGAGGAAAGAAAGAAGCAGGATGAGGAGAGAAAGGAAATGGAGCGAAAACGTTTGATGGAGAAAGATAGAAATCATCAATTAGCAATAGACGGAAAAGTTTGGAACCAACTCCCGGAATTTGAAAACGTCGTACTGAAGGATGCAATTAGGATCAATGATTTTCAAAGATTAAGTAGATTATATTCTACAAAAGGTGATTTTTCGTATAAAAAATATCTTTCTGCATTGCGGTTATTGAACGATAAAGATCTTCTGATCCTAACTTTTGACTCTAGAAATTCGTCCATTATTGAAAAATATACATTCTCAGAAAGGTTGCAACAGGAATATGACTTTCAATTTAAGGAAGAAAAGAAAATTCTAAGCACTTCAGAAGTTAAATATGATAATCAGACGGATGAGCTAAAATTTAGACTTCCCATTAATAAAAATCAAGCACATCCCGATAGTCCATTATATGCGGGAACGGTAGTATTCAAAGAAAGAATTATAATAGAACCGGGAAAGGAATATGTTTTTGGAGTCTGGAATAGAGCAGACCAAGAACTGTTCCTTTCAATGGTGCCTTTAAATAGTCTTTATAAATCTCCAATTCAAAAAAAATTACAAAGCCTGCCAGTCCCGATAAGAAAAGGGGTTGAGGATTTTCTTAACAGTATTGGAAAGGAATGGATTGAGTCGTAATACATCAATGAAAAATAAAGAATTATCAAAATTACTAACTTCAAAAACAAACTTATGAAACTTATTACGCTAACATTGAGCATTATAACAATATTCACAATAATCTCATGCGGTTCCGACCAATTATCAAAAAGTGAAGCTAAATCCGTATTTAAAGAATGTCAAGAAAAGCTTGGGAAAAAACTGTTTAAAACAAATATATACCGCTACGGCATCATTGATATTTCCGAATCAGATAGCGAAAACTCCTTTAACTTATTAGACAAACATAAAGAAATGGAGAACCTTGGGTTGGTAACTATTAGTGAGCCGAAGAAAGATACACGGCAGTTCGGTAGAGCAAAAGGGAATATCATTGAAGTTAGCTTAACCCCAAAAGGAAAGGAATATCTTGTGGGAAGGGTAGATAATATGTTTGGAAACTTATCAGCTCAATTTAAATCTGCTGAATATGAGGTTAAAGAAATTACCGAAATACAGGAAATTCCTGAACGTAATGAGGCAAAAGTAAAAATGACTTTCGAACGGGTGAATGAAACTCCATTCTTTGAGAAAGCTAATGAAAAGAAAAATCCGAAAGAATTTTCAGATTCGGCTACGTATAGAAAAACCACTGATGGCTGGAAGCTATGTGATTAAAAACTAGAGGATATATAATACTTCAAACCGCTATTTGGCGGTTTTTTTATTTTCAAGCGAATAAAACAGTTGGATAATATATAAGGTATCACTGTGTATTGTTAAAACTATTAACATATATTTATAACCTCAAATAAAAAATGATGAATCGGATTAAAGAAGTTTTGAAAGAGAAGGGTGTCAAGCAAGTTTGGCTCGCCGAGCAGTTGGGCAAAAGTTTTAATACTGTGAATGGTTATGTTCAGAACAGAGCGCAGCCGAGTCTAGAAACTTTATATGAAATTGCTGAGATCTTAGATGTTAATGTACAAGATCTTTTAAACACTCAATAGTATATAACTTCTTACAAATAAAAATTTTGTATTTCATTGACTACTTATAAAATGAATCTTACCAACCACCAAGCAAAATACTTCGCTTACGAGCTTAGCAAAAAATGTAAATCAGACAGTTCCGAAAAATTTGGAGCCACTTTAATGGATGCCAGAGTAGATTTAAATCCGCATCAAATTGAGGCGGCTTTATTTGCGTTCAAATCCCCCTTGAGCAATGGTGCTTTGCTGGCAGACGAAGTTGGACTTGGTAAAACTATTGAAGCGGGAATTCTGTTATCACAAAAGTGGGCGGAAGGCTCCAGGCGCATTTTGATCATTAGTCCGTCCAGCTTGCGTAAACAATGGATGCAGGAATTGGCGGATAAATTTTATTTGCCATCAGAAGTTATAGAAAGTAGAAACTTTAATCAGAAAATAAAGGCAGGGATTAAGAATCCATTTGAGGACAGAGAAAATATTCAAATATGCTCCTACCACTTTGCAAGAAATAAAGCCGATTATCTCCAATTGGTGTCTTGGGATCTTATTGTTATTGATGAAGCACATTATTTGCGAAATGTTTATCGCGGAAGTAACAAAATAGCGACCGAGATCCGCGATGCTATTTTGCCCTATAAAAAGATACTCCTAACAGCTACACCGCTTCAGAACAGATTGGAAGAATTATATGGTCTTGTTAGTTTTATTGACAGTTCTGTTTTTGGCGATTTGAAATCTTTTAGAAGACAATTTTTAAGGACACAAGAGGGAATTGATTTTGAAGATTTACGAACCAGAGTGCAACAAGTTTGCCACCGCACATTGAGAAGACAGGTAACCGAATATATTAATTACAAGCAGCGGATTCCAATAACGGAAACTTTTGTTCCATCGGAAAAGGAGCAGGAATTATATAATCGGGTTACGGATTATTTACAAAGGGAAACAAACTTTGCTTTACCGGCAGCGCAAAAGCATTTGATGACTTCCGTACTGAGAAAGCTATTGGCCTCTTCCAGCTTCGCTATAGCAGGAACACTTGAGAGTCTGATACGAAGGCTCAAAAAAATGATTGAAGGCAAGGAAATTCTTCCTTCTGATTTCATTGACGAAATAGATGAAGATTACGAACTTTTTGATGAAGATATTGAGGAATGGGATGAAGAAAGTGAAGCGTGGGAAGATGAACTTTCAAGAGAAGATATTATTAACATTCAAAATGAAATCGCTGAATTGGAATCCTTTCTGCAATTGGCAAATTCCATACAACATAATGTCAAGGGAGAGAAGCTTAAAATTGCTTTGGATAAAGGATTTGACAAACTCTCAGAATTAGGAGCAAAGCCCAAAGCATTGATCTTTACAGAATCTGTAAGAACGCAAAAATACCTTTTTGAAGTACTGCAAAAAACAGAATTCAAAGACAGAATTGTTCACTTTAATGGGAGTAACAATGACGACAAATCAAAAGAACTTTATCACAATTGGGTAAATGATAAAAAAAATAAAGGAAAAGTAACTGGCTCCCGCACAGTAGATATTCGCGCTGCGATTGTAGATACATTTAAGGATGACGATCATCAGATAATGATTGCAACAGAAGCCGCAGCCGAAGGGATCAACCTACAGTTTTGTTCAATGGTGGTCAATTATGATTTGCCGTGGAACCCGCAGCGAATAGAACAGCGTATTGGACGTTGCCATCGTTATGGACAGGAGCACGATGTTGTGGTGATTAATTTTCTGAACTCGAGCAACGAAACAGATCAGCGTGTTTTTCAACTATTGGAGGAGAAATTCCATTTGTTCAGTGGTGTGTTTGGAGCTTCTGATGAAGTGTTGGGAAGTATTTCCAGCGGTGTCGATTTTGAAAAACGATTGACCGAAATCTACAAACAGTGCCGTACAAAAGAACAGATATCAAAGGCTTTTGATGACCTGCAAGAAGAATTTAAGCACAGGATTGATGACACCATTAAAAAATCGCAAGAAAAGCTTTTTGAAAACTTTGATGCCCAGGTGGTCCAGAAACTGAAAACCACTGAAAAGGATATTAAATTGTACATTTCAAAATACGAACAGTGGCTTTGGAAGATAACAAAATATCTGTTAGAGGGAAAAGCCACGTTTGAGGATAAGACCTTGACCTTTGATTTGCCGGATGCAAGCGAAAAAGCTCATTTTTCTTTTAAAAATGTAGCTATTGAAGAAGGAATCTATTCTCTGGATAAAAAACGTGAGGATACCATTCATTATCGATTAGGACATATTTTGGCGCAGAGGCTCATTGAGGAAGCAAAACAACTTTATACACCCACAGCTAAAATAAATTTCAATTATTCCGCCAGTAATCTAAAGTATGGAGACATTGATAAATTGAAATCCAAACGTGGAGTTCTTAAAGTGTCAAATCTGTCATTAAAAAGTGATGCCGAGGATTTGGATCTAATTGTTTTTGCTGGAATTACGGACGCCAATGAAGTTTTAAAAGATGAGATGTGCCAATTCCTACTTACCTTGCCCAGCTCGCTTGAAGATGAACTTCACGGAATTGAGGACAAAAGAATTGATAAGAATTACGCTATTCAAAAACAGAAGCACCTTGATTTTGTGAAACGAACAGATACGGATTTGCTTAAAAATGAAATTCAAAAGTTTGAAAAATGGGCCAATGATCGCATATCGAGTAGCGAGCTGGAATTACGGGATGTAAAGAAGAAAATTTTAGAACTGGAACGCGCTACCCGTGCCGAAGGGATAAATGCGGATGATCTATTGGAAATTCAAAAGAAGATTCGAATACAGGACAGAAAGAAGTCCAGGCTAAGACGTGAAATTTTTGACGTGGAAGACCAAATTTTGGAAGAGCGGGATGAAATGATTGACGAAGCTGAAAGTAAATTAAATAGAACAACAACTGAACAGGAAATTTTCACCATTGAGTGGGAACTAATATGATACTTGCCGATACTTACATATTTCGTATTATTCATATCGATAACTTGGATTACATTCTCAGGACTGGAATGCTGACCAATAAATTTAGTGAAGATGCAAATCCTGATTATGTGGGTATAGGGGAAACGGATTTAATAGGAAAGCGGGAAGATCAAACCATTATCACCGCAGATGTTGGAAACGAACATAAACCATCCAATGATTATTTGCCTTTTTATTTTTACTGGCAATCTGTAATGTTATATAGAATTCAACAAGGGTTTGGAGTGCCAAAACAATCAGCTAAGGATATAATCTATTTGGTTTATAAGTTGGATGAAATAATTGACCAAATAGAATTTATTTTTACCGATGGGCACGGATATTCATATCTTACCAATTGGTATGAGGATATTAATAACCTTTCTCTTTTAGATGTTTTAGATATTGAGAAAGTAAGGTGGGAAAATACCGCAAATGACCCTGATATTCGAAGACGCAAACAAGCGGAGTTTTGGATTAAACAACCATTAGCGTTAAATTTGATAAAAGGGATTGCAACTTATGATGAAGAGACTCGCCGGAAAGTAATTGAAATGTGCGAATACTATCATAAAGAAATAGATGTAAAAACAAAACCTAATTTCTACTACTAATGATTACATATACCACAGGCGACTTATTTGAAGCGCAAACCGAGGCTATTGTAAATACCGTAAATACGGTAGGCGTTATGGGTAAAGGCATTGCCCTGCAGTTTAAAAATCGGTTTCCGGAAAATTATCAGATTTACAAAAATGCCTGTGATCAGAATCTTCTGAAAATCGGAGAATTACTTGTTACCGAAAACAACTCACTTTTCTTTAAATATATTATCAACTTTCCCACGAAAAAGCACTGGCGCAATCCTTCAAAATATGATTATGTAGAAAAAGGACTTGACGCTTTGATAGAAGAGATTAAAATCAGGAATATTAAATCTGTTGCCCTACCGCCTTTGGGAGCGGGTAATGGTAAATTGGAGTGGGATAAAGTAAAGGAAATATTAAATGAAAAATTAAAAGCACTCCCTGAAGTAGAATTTATCATTTTTGAACCCCAAGCTCGTTTTGAAGCACGGGATAATATTAAAAAAGCAGTACATAACTTAACTCCTGTTCGGGCAATGTTATTGGATAGCTTTGAGCATTATAACAGAATAGAAGATAGTTTAAATCTACTCGTTGCCCAGAAGCTTGCCTATTTTCTGCAACGGATTGGCGAGCCTTTGCGTTTGGAGTACTCTAAAGGTTGGTATGGCCCTTACGCCCCAATTCTTGAAAAAGTATTGCAGACAATGAACGGATCCTATTTGGTGTATGAAGCACAGACCAACAAACCGTCAAACCCCATTACACTGGTTGCTGATAAGAGAATGGAAATTGAAAAACAACTTACTGCCCTTACCGTTTCCCAAAAGGAGCACCTGAATACCCTTAAAGAATTCATTTATGGATTTGAAACTGCCTTTGGCTTAGAGCTTTTAGCGACCGTAGATTGGATAAAAAACCATAAACCCCAATTAACATTTGAAGAAGTCCATAGCGAAATCTCGCAATGGACAGACCGTAAAGCTTCTTTGATTAAGCTCCATCACGTTAAGGTGGCTTACAATCACTTAGAAAAAAACAAGCAATTATTTAAAGCATAATATTTATACAAGGTACGTTTGGACATTAATGTCTTGTTCTTACACTTGTAAAAATATCAAAGCCTAATCAACCCTATGGCCAATTACCAAAAACTACAAAAAGTACTTACTGAATTATTTGAACTGGATAAAGCCGAACTGGATTTTGGAATTTATCGGATAATGAACCAAAAGAGAGCCGACGTTCTGGATTTTATCGAGAATAAACTGCCAAAAGAAGTAAGGGCAATTCTGGAAAACAAACAACAACAAGATACCACTGCCTTAAAGAAAAATCTGGACGATGCCATAAAAATGGCCAAGGAATTTGGACTGGATCCCGATACCACACCAAAAGTACAGGAAGCCCGCGCGCTATACGAAACCGCAGGTAGTATTACGGCATTGGAACAGGAAGTATTTTCGCATTTGGCCAGTTTCTTTAAACGCTATTACCAAGATGGGGATTTTATTTCGCTGCGCCGTTATAAAAAAGATGTTTACGCCATTCCTTATGAAGGGGAAGAAGTAAAACTGCATTGGGCAAACCACGACCAATATTATATAAAAACCAGTGAGAACCTAAAAAATTATGCCTTTAAAATAGACGGCAACAAAACCATAAAGTTTACCCTCAAAGAAGCCAATACCGAACAAAACAACAACAAAACACAAAAAGACCAGGAGCGCCGTTTTGCTTTGTATGAGGAAGAACCTATTACTGTAGAAGGCGATACCTTGCATTTAAATTTCACCTACGAACCGCATAAAAAAACAGTAAATCAGGCTAAACTCCTCGAAGATGCGGTTTCGGTACTAACCACCAAAGTGCCGACGGATTTTGCACGGATATTCTCCTTGGCGCCTACCGAGAAAAACAAAAAGCGGACCTTGCTGGAAAAGCACCTAAACGATTTCAGCGCCCGCAACACCTTCGATTATTTTATACACAAAGACCTTGGTGGATTTCTTTCGCGCGAACTGGATTTCTATATAAAAAACGAAGTGCTGTTTATAGACGATATCAATACCGAAAACGAACAAGCCTTTAATACGCAGCTTTCCAAAATACGTGCACTAAAACAAGTGGCGCAAAAGATCATTGCGTTTTTGGCGCAGATAGAAAACTTCCAAAAGAAACTTTGGCTTAAAAAGAAGTTTGTAATAAGCTGCGATTATTGCATTACGTTGGATAGAATACCTGAGAAATACTATGCCGAAATAACTAAAAACAAAGCGCAGCTTGAAGAATGGAAAGCTTTATTTAATGTAACTATTACAAACGAAGCAGAATTAAAAGAAGATCCTTTTTTGGTGTTGGATACAAAATTCTTTCCGCAGGAATTTAAAGATGAGTTGTTGGCGGAGTTTGATGATTTGGATGAAATTACTAATGGCCTATTGATTAATTCTGATAATTTTCAAGGGGTCAATTTTATTTCAGATAAATATAAAAACAGTATACAATCAGTTTACATAGACCCTCCCTACAATACCGTGCATTCCAAAATTCTTTATAAAAATCAGTTTGAACATTCGAGCTGGCTATCATTAATAAATAACAATTTGGATTTATTACCGAAAATTTGGAGTGATGATTTTTCATTTGGGTTAGCAATTGATGATTATGAGTTTACCCGCTTAAGTAATTTACTGATTAGTAAATATCCCTTTTTGGAACATTCCAATATTGTAATAAATCATCATCCTCAAGGATCAGGCGGCAGGTTAAGTAGAACCCACGAATATTATATTCTTATATCCGACCCTAATTCACCGCAATATTTAGGAGAGGGCGAGGATTCTATTTATGAGGAAAGAAGCTTTATGAGAAGCGGAACGGCAGAGAATAATTATAGATATGGCAGATGGAAAAGTTTCTACGCACTTTTATTTGACAAAACTCAAAATAAATTTGTGGGTATTGAGAACCCACCGGAAATAGGTATTGAATATCCACTTGAAGATACTAGTGAAGGGTACCAGAGAATATATCCCATAAATTCAAGAAACGAAGAAAGAGTATGGCGATCGAGTTATGAAACTGGTAGAAAACGGATTGAGAAAGAGGAGTTGTTTATAACAGAAAGAGGATCGATTAAACAAAAAATATTTCACGAGAAAAAGGCAAGTGTTGTATTTAGTAATTGGACAGGACCAATATATAATGCAGGAGCTCAGGGGTCAAATGTTTTACGTGATATGGGGATAGAATTTGATTATCCAAAATCAGTAAAGACAATGCAACATTGTATTGAAATACAATCCTTTGGTAAAAAAAATAATATTGTGTTAGATTATTTCGGAGGATCAGGCACCACAGGTCACGCAATAATAAATTCAAATCGCGAAGCAGAAGGACTTAAATCAAGAAAGTTTATAATCATCGATGTTGGAGCTTATTTCGATACAGTTATAAAACAACGAATTCAGAAAGTTATTTATACAGATAATTGGCAGGATAAAAAACCGCGAGATAAAAAAGGCATCAGTCAAATGTTTAAATATTTTAAACTTGAAAGCTATGAAGATGCGTTAAACAATCTTCATCTTAAACCAAGCACAAGTCAGCAACAGCTTTTGGCAACACATAACGATGTTCAGGAAGAATACCTACTCCAATATATGCTGGATGTAGAAAGCCGGGAACATTTAATGAATGTGGAGGCGTTTAAAAATCCGTTCAACTACAAACTTAAAGTTACCGAAAACAATGAGTTAATACCAACCACCGTAGACTTGGTAGAAACTTTTAATTATTTGATCGGGCTACACGTAAAACGCATTCAGCGCACAGGTGCATTCAAAACAGTGGAAGGCGTTACCAATCGTGGGGATAAAGTATTAGTTATTTGGCGAAATCTTGAAGAAAGCGATAATGAAGACCTGAACAAGTTTGTAAAGAAAATGGATTACAACCTGAGAGATGGAGAGTTTGACACCATTTATGTAAATGGCGATAACAATTTGGCCAATCTTAAAAAGGAAGAAGAAACCTGGAAAGTGCTCTTGTTGGAAGAAGTGTTTTTTACAGAAATGTTTGATGTTAAAGACGTATAGATGGCAGCTTTTCACAATAAAATAGTACTGGGCAAATACCTGCTTTCCCAATTTCAAGTATATGGTTTTGAAAGTTTGGCAAGAGATTTAAAGGATTCCCATCTTGAAGGTTATACCGAGGAAGGCAATACAAAATATCTGGCTGCACTTCTAAATCAGCTCTTTGACAACGACAAGTTGAGCAAGGAAATGCTTCAGGAATACGATGAGAATATCGTGAGGCATACCAATGAAATTTCACACCATCGGGTAGAACAGATTAAGTGGAAGTATTTTCAATATTTATCATTGGTTTTTACGGAAATTTATTTGGAGAAATATTTCAGCAATCCCATCAATTTGTTGGCAGAGCTCAATCAGTTTGTTTCCCGTTTTAACGATCCGTTTGATGAGGATTATAAAAAATTAAATCCCGATGGTTTTACCGTTGAATCTTTTGTGTTAAGTGACTTAAACAAAATAGCCCTATGGAATGCCACCGGAAGTGGAAAGACCTTGTTGATGCATATTCATATCAAGCAGTATTTGCATTATGCCAAGAAGTACAACCAACACAACCATAACAAGGTGTTATTGATCACGCCCAATGAAGGTTTATCCATTCAGCATTTGGAAGAATTTAGGCTTTCGAACATAGATGCCGGAATGTTTTCAAAGGAAAGAACCGGAATGTTTTCAGGCGCAGAAGCTGAGGTTTTAGAAATCACCAAACTTTCCGAGTCCAGCGGCGACAAAACCGTTGCCGTGGATGCGTTTGAAACTAATAACCTGGTGTTGATTGACGAAGGACATCGAGGCGCAAGCGGAGATAAGTGGAAGATGTTTCGGGATCAATTGAGCGAAACCGGCTTTGCGTTTGAATATTCGGCCACTTTTGGACAAGCCATCAGTGCCGCAACAGGCAGAAATAAAAAGGAGCTGGAGCAGGAATATGCCAAGTCCATTATTTTTGATTATTCCTATAAATTCTTTTACAACGATGGATATGGAAAGGAATATAAAATCCTTAATCTGAATGATGATTCCAACAATACCTTTGTTCGAAAATATCTGACAGCAAATCTTTTGTCATTTTACCAACAGACCCTAATATTTTCGGAAAACAGAAAATTATCGGAAGCTTTTTTGTTGGAAAAACCACTTTGGGTCTTTGTTGGCGGTAGTGTAAATGCAGTTAGAAAAGTCGGAGGTCGAGAAACTTCAGACGTACTGCAAATCATTACTTTCTTGACAGCCTTTATAAAGAACAGATCACAAGCCATAAACGATATTGCCGATATTCTCAATGATGGAGCCGGGCTTAATGATGCTAAGGGAAATTCAATATTCTACAACAGCTTTAATTATTTAAATGAATCTGAACAATCTGCCGATGCGATTTATACAGATATATGCAAACGCGTGTTCAACAGCGAAGTGTTGGGGGCAAATCTCTATTTAGACAACCTAAAAGGCGCCGATGGCGAATTAGGCTTGCGCGTGGGAGAAAACGACTATTTCGGGGTGATAAACGTTGGAGATGAGGCAAGGCTTCACAAACTGGCAATGGAAAATGAAGTGTTTGGTAGTGATTTTGAATTTGCATCTTCTCTGTTTCAGAATATCAATGAAAAAAATTCCAAAATCAATTTATTGATTGGTTCCAAAAAGTTTACCGAAGGCTGGTCGAGCTGGCGCGTAAGCTCAATGGGATTAATGAATATTGGGCGCAGTGAGGGTTCACAGATTATTCAATTATTTGGACGGGGTGTGCGCTTAAAAGGACATAATTTCAGCCTTAAACGCTCTAGTGGTCTTGATGAATATCAGCGCCCAGAAAAACTTCGCGAAAAGCGGAAACTATTGCTGCCAATGGAAACCTTGGGCATTTTTGGTGTGCGGGCAGATTATATGCAGAAGTTCAAAGAATTTTTGGAAGAGGAAGGCCTTCCTGCCAATGATAGCAATTGGGTAACCGTAACAGTGCCCACAAAAACCAATGAAGAATTTTTAAAGCACGACCTAAAAGTGCTTCAAGTAAAGGAAGGAGAAAATTTTAAAGAGAAAATCAATTTGGATTTGGAACTGTCCTCGTTGATATATGATAACAGTAAAATTGAATTGGACTGGTATCCAAAAATACAGGTGCTAAGCACTGCTTCTCAAGGCGCCTTGGCCATCTCTAATAAAGAGCAAGGTTATCTTTCGGAAACTCATCTTGCATTTGTAGATTGGAACAAGGTATTTTTTGAAATTCAACGCTTTAAATTTGAAAAGCATTGGTATAATCTGTCATTGGATTTGGACATTTTAAAAGCCATTATTTATTCCAGAGATTGGTACAATTTATTTATACCCTCGGCAGAACTGGAAATGAGATCCTTTTCGCAAACCTTGATATGGGAAGAATTGGCAATTGCCCTACTCAAAAAGTACGTAGAGAAATTCTATACGTATCACAAAAACTTGTTTAATTCGAAACATATTGAAACTCGAATCCTGGGCGGCGCAGATGACAACTTGGTTTACGAGTATGAAGTAAAATTGAATACCGAAAAAAGTCTGGAAACAGTACAGACCAATTTGGATCGCTTATTGGAAAAAATAGCTGCCGGAACTACGGAAGAGTCCTTCCAATTGGGCTCGCAGTTTATTGCCTTTAATAACGAGCAACATTTGTACAATCCACTTTTGTATATAAGTGGCGATGCGTACAAAAATGCAGTTTCCATAGCTCCCGTACCACTGGACGAGTCGGAAAAGCTTTTTATGGATGATTTGCTTGCTTATTATAGAAGTCATCAGAGTCAGTTTGAAAACAAGAAGCTGTTTTTATTACGTAATCAGAGCAAAAAGGGCATTGGCTTTTTTGTGGATACGAACAATTTCTATCCGGACTTTATTTTATGGATAGTAGATGGCACCAAGCAACATATAGCTTTCATCGATCCAAAAGGAATCCGCAATTCCAAAGGATTGAGCGATGCCAAAATCCAGTTCCATAAACTCATTAAGGAAAAGATTCAACCACAGGTAGTAACCGACAATGTGGTATTGAGTTCCTTCATTATCAGTAACACAAAATACTACGAACTAAACTGGAAAGAGGAAACCAGCATTGAGGAATTCCACGAGAATAATGTGTATTTCCAGTATGAGGATAAGGAGACTTATATTGGGGAGATGTTGGGGAAGATACTTTAAGTCTACAGAAAGATGAAAATAAATGACAGGGAAGTTTAGAGATGAATTTTTAGTGATCAGGCAGAATTTCGCTTCAGAATAATGCTATTGAATTTAGGATATTGTAACTGTTATAATGGTTGAGGATATATAGAGTAAGATTTTTCAAGGAAGTGTTTTAAAAAGATATTTTTCATGAATATATTTTTTTAATAAAACATCAGTACAATTATCGATAATTAAATCTATAATTGTTTTTGATACTGACTCTTTCTATAATGTTAGCAGCAAGGTCAAAAAAAACAATCCAGAATAATGAATGATAAAACAAACCAGAATCCATTATTAGCAGCTCAACGAGAAAAGGCAGGTTCTGAAACGTTTGAGAAATATTCTTATCAATATCATTGGGCTTTGTATAGGATTTTAAACTCCCATATTAAAACCAATGAATATGCTGTCTTCGTAGAACTTCACGAAGATGTGGTTGTAAGTGACTCATTAGATGATTCAAAGGCTAACTTTGAATTTAATCAAGTTAAAACTACAAAAGGACGCTTCACAGCACATAAATTGGTTCATCAAAAAAAGAACAAAAAATGCGTGTTAGGTAAACTTATAAGTAGTGGTTTTGAAAAACCATTTAAGGATAGAATAACAGAGTTAAACTTGGTTGCACTTAATGATTTTTCACTTACCCTCAAAGAAGAAGGTTTAAATCTCAACAAAATAACATTAGATGACTTATCTGATGCTCAATTTAAGGAACTAGAAGAAGCTATAAAAAGGGAAATGGGTATTTTATCATTACCTTCTAATATTCAGTTTATCGTACCTGACTTATCTGAGAAAAATTTTCAGAATGATGTAATCGCTTCAATTGCAAAGTTAGTATCTAATCTATTTCCTAGTTCTCATTGTAGTCCTGTTGAGATATACAGATTACTAATCGATGAGATTAATCGAAAAGGAAAAGTTATTTATGATTTTACAAAATGGAATGAATTATTAACTAATAAAGCTCTCACATCTATAACTGTTACGGAAGTTATTAATTCATTTACTCAGATTAAAGACGAAACAAAAGTTCAAGTTGAATTTCATACCATATGCACAGAAATAGGATTAAATTCTATTAAGTCGAAAGTGTTAAAACGCTCATTCGACAGATATAGGACAAAAAGAATAAGTAATAGTAGTACTCTTCAAATGGATACTACTAAATACCTTGTTGATGAAATTCAAATAAATATCGATAAAGGAGTAGATGTTCTAGAGCAATTAATCGAAAATGTAACAAATAAAATTCCGGAAAAAATGTTGAGACAATTCAATAACGATTTGGAAATTAAAAGTGCAATAATTTGTGAATATATAATGATGTCATAATGAGTAAAGAAAATTTCAAAATATTAATTAGAAACCTAAGAACTGCCAAAAATGCTAAACTTAAAATTCAAACGTCTGCTGATTCTATCAAATTCAACAAAATCAGCAAATCAATTCGAATTCAGCGAAACTTTGAATCTAATAACGGCAGTTGATAATAGTGTTGGTAAATCAACATTAGTTAAACTATTGTTTTGGGGTGTTGGATGTGAACCAGCTTTAGATACAAATTGGAGTACAACCGATAGTAAAACTATTGTGGAGTTTAGTGTTGACACTGATAACTATACTGTTAAACGATACAAAAATCAAATTTCTTTGAAAATCAATGAAAATGATTTTGTTGATTACGAAAAAATCACTGGAGAATATTCTGTAAGAATAGCTGAGATTTTGGAATTTAAGGCTCTTCTTCCAAATCGTAGTACGGGATTAATGGAAACTCCGCCTCCTGCATTTTATTTTTTACCTTTTTATATTGACCAGAAAAGAAGTTGGTCAAAGGCTTGGGACAACTTTGAGAAATTAGAACAATTTTCCAACTGGCGAAGTACAATCATAAAGTACCACGTAGGGTTACTTACGCCTAAACATTTTGAACTTGAAAGTGACAAAGCGGAAAAGAAGGACACCAAAAATGTTGTGCAGTCTCAGATCGAAAGAATTGAAACAACTTTAGAAGTAGTTGAGGAGTATATTCCACAAATTACCAATGCCACAACTGAAGCAAAAGAATTCGAAGTATTGACTGAAGAAATTAAAGTTGATTTAAAAACTTTACAAGAAGAACAAGAAAGAATACTCAGTCAATTAACTTCGTTAAATGGGGATAGAGTATATCTAGAGCAGCAACAAATAATTACTGAAAAAATCATTTCAGAGCTAGATAAAGATTACAAATTTACAATTGAAAATATAGAAGAAGATGAAGTAGAATGCCCATTGTGTGGGATTGTACACGAAAATTCAATAATAAATCGAACTTCAATAATGACGGACAAGAGTCAAGCTGAGAATCAATTAGAAACGATTTTAACTGAACTTGACAAGGTTAACAAAAAACTTAGCAATTTAAATATTAGCTTAAATAAGGCAAGAGAAAGCATATTTCGAATAAATGAAAAATATGTTATAAATGAGGAATATACCGTTTCTCAAGATACGGAGAGTGAGGATGATCTAAAAAGCGATGTGATTGAAAATAGAGATATTAATTTTAATCAAATCATAGAATACATTGCTGGTAATTCAATTAAACAGAATGTAGTAAAAGATAAAATTCAAAAAGTTAATTCTTTAGACACACTAAAAAAGGACATAAGGGAAATAGGTAAAGAACAAAAAGATTTAATTACTCTTGAAGATATAGAAAAAATTAACAGTTCCTTCAGTTCGATTTTTTCTGATTACATAGAATTACTAGATGCCGAAGCAGTTAATATCTCTTCAATCGATTCGCCCCTCGATTACAGTAAAGTCATAAAAGAAGGTGGAGCTGCCGAGGGTTCTAGAGCGATACTGGCATATTATTTAAGCATTTTTACAATGGTTGAAGCATATGGTAACGAAGTCAAATCTGCATTAGTGATTGACACACCTAATCAGCAAGAACAGTCTGATACTAATTATGAGAAGATAGTAAACTTGCTTACCAACAGAACATCAAAAAAAACACAAATATTATTATGTGCAATGGAGAATGAGCATTTAGACCCATTTAGGAAAAATGCGAAAGTCATAATCCTTACAAAAGACAGATTATTGCTCAAATCAAAGTATGAAAATGTAAAGAAAGCATTCGATAGAAAATGAAACCCAGCTGTTAATAAAGATGTATATGAAAAAGGCGAAACAGTCATAAATTCAAGAGTTGTAGCTCATATCAAACCTTGTGCTTAAGCGAAAGTTTCATGCTTCGAAATCACCTACTTTTCATTTACTAAACGAAACCAGCAATTCTAGGAGTCCATTTGCTTCTTGTGTAGTCTTCCTTTTTGTCTAAAAATAATAGATGGGCAAGACAGGGCAACCTTGGGCAAGAGATAAAATTCTTGATTAAATGTCGCAACTAATTTGATGCGAGGGTTTTATAATGTCGGGGCATGGTGGGCAGGTTGTTTTGGCATTCCGAGATAAAATAATTTTATTTCTGGAAATTTTCAAATTAAAGATATAAATGTATACTTATATAAATTTCCTGGCTATTTGAATTTCTATATTTCTCGTTTTATTCCGGATAATTACCTGCTGTAGAATTTATGAGGTGCCATTGTTATTCCAGTAAAAGAAGGGCATAAACTTATTCGATTCAAAGGAGACATAAACACTCTATTTATCATATAAGCTCATTAAATCTCACTGCGCCTCACTCCAATAAAAAAGCCAAATCTAAACCGAAAGTGGCTGTAGATTTGGCTGTAATTACTCTAACTCATTGATAATCAATTGAGCTTGCGGAGAAAGAGGGATTCGAACCCCCGGAGGTGTGACCCTCAACGGTTTTCAAGACCGCCGCATTCGACCGCTCTGCCATTTCTCCAGTCATGCGTGTGCCAGAATTTCTTCAAATTCCCAGTGGTTATTTAACCACCGATACAAACAATGGTTTGCGTAGGCGGGTGCAAATATAGAAAGCTTTTTTGATTTTGCGAATCTTTTTTCATTTTTTGCTCAAAAATCTTTTCAATAGAAATTGGTAGGCAGAATTTCGAATAAATATCCTCTTGATACATAGTTGTATGTACAGCGCTTCACACAATTCGTCAACTTTAAAGTGAAGCTTTTTATCCTTAGTTTTGCACTTCTTAGAATAACACACTCCGCAATGGCATCAGATACTATCGAAAAACTCCAATGGCGTTATGCCACTAAACGCTTTGACGCATCAAAAAAGTTGACGGAAGAGAAACTCAATATCCTAAAGGAAACATTCAATTTAACGGCTACTTCATTTGGCCTACAGCCCTTGAAGATGGTGGTTGTTTCAAACCAAAAAATAAAAGAAGAGTTATTGCCACTTACTTACAACCAACCGCAAATACGGGATGCGTCCCATGTGCTAGTGTTATGTGTGGAAACAGAAATCGATTCCAGTTTTATTATAGATCATTTTAAAAGGGTAGAAGGAATCCGTAAAACTGCCCGAGAAATTTTGAAACCTTTTGAAGAGAATCTACTTCGCACATTTTCGGAAAAAGAATCTGAAGATATCCGTGAATGGATGGTCAACCAAGTCTACCTAACGCTGGGCGCTCTCTTAACGGTTTGTGCCATGGAAAAGATAGATTCTTGCCCCATGGAAGGGTTTATGCCAGAAAAATATGATGAGTTGCTTGGTCTTACCGAAAGAGGCCTGGCTTCGGTAATCGTCCTGCCAGTAGGATATCGAGACGAATCTGATTTTTTTATCAATCTTAAAAAAGTAAGACGCGGAGTGGATGAACTGGTCATTGAAATAGATTAAGATAGCCTTCACTGCGCATCTTCGTTTCTATTTTATCCATTGAGATTTATTTTCCTTCAATTTCTTAAAGAAATTATATTTTTTACTGACAGCACCCTGATTATTAATGGATTCTAGGGGCTTTGGTATTTTTATTGCGGTAAAAATCACCAAAGAATTTATTAACCTTAAATTTATTAGAAATGAAAACAATCGTTATGGCATTGGCTGTTGTTCTAAGTTTAAGCAGCTGCAATGCCCAAGAGAAAGAACAGATGGATAAGTCTTTAATATCAAAGACCGAAAATGAAAAACCAGATCCCCGTGGCACATGGAAAGTGAACAAAACCTTGGATGAGAATGGTAATCTAATTAGATATGATTCAACCTACACTTATTCCTATGGCACTATAAATGGACAGGAAATTGCGGAAAAAGATATGGATAGCGCCCTTACTGCCTTTCGAAAATACATGGAAGAAAAGATGCCACAATCTTTTTCGAGAGATATAATGGCAATGCCATCCATGAATGATTCCCTTCGTAACAACTTTTTTGAGAAAGGTGTTTTTGAAAATCATTGGGAAGAATTCTTTCCTGATATTCAGAACCAATTGAAAGTGATGGATTCCCTGCACCAGCAATTTTTCCAACAGGCACGCCCAGGTTTATTCCCTGATGTTAGAAGAGAACGGGAAGCTGAAAAAGAGAAATAGGGTGTACGGATTTATTTTACCTTAAGAAAACTTCTATAGCTATAGAGGTTTTTTTGTTTTTGACAGTATCCTATTTCCTTTGGTGAGAGGAAATCTTATATTTGAAAAATGGAATGAGAGGAAAATATGAAATTTCGAACCTCCTTATAGCCATCCACAAAAACCCATCACCCCTAAACAAAAAACCAAATGCCCGGATTTGAAATTTTTGGCGCGGAAGAGCGCAAACAAGTAAATGAAGTATTGGAAACAGGAATCCTGATGCGATATGGATTCGATGGAATGAGGAACGATCGTTGGAAAGCCAAAGAATTTGAAACTGCCTTTGCCAAAAGAATGGGGGCAGAATACTGCCAACTTGTTTCCAGCGGCACGGCGGCACTTACTGTTGCCTTGGCTTCTGCCGGCATTGGAGCGGGCGATGAGGTGATTATGCCCACTTTCACTTTTGTGGCGTCCTTCGAGTCTATTTTGGCCTTGGGCGCTGTCCCAATTCTGGTAGATATAGATGAAACGCTGACTTTAGATCCTAATGCTGTGGAAGCAGCAGTTACAGATAAAACCAAATGCATAATGCCCGTACATATGTGTGGCTCCATGGCAGATCTAAATGCCCTAAAAACTATTTGCGAAAAGTACGATCTAATCCTTATAGAGGATGCATGCCAAGCGCTTGGAGGAACTTATAACGGAAAAGAATTGGGTACCATTGGCGATCTGGGCTGTTTTTCTTTCGACTTCGTGAAAACAATTACGTGTGGCGAAGGGGGAGCCGTTGTAACCAATAATCACCAATATGCTGTTCATGCTGACAATTACCAAGATCATGGCCACGATCATATAGGAAAAGATAGGGGAGCGGAAGACCATCCGTATATGGGGTATAATTTCAGAATATCAGAGCTGAATGCTGCCGTTGGTATTGCCCAACTCGACAAACTTGATGGAATTCTAAAAATTCAGAAAGAAAATTATTTGGCTTTTTGTGAGGCCCTTGAAACCGTGGTAGGCGTTACTTTTAGAAAAGTTCCCGAGGGAGGTGTGGAAAATTATTCATTCCTCAGCTTTTTTCTTCCGACTGAAGAAATAGCGCAAGAAGCACATAAAGCTCTGTCGGAAGCAGGTGTTGATGGGTGTTTTTATTGGTATACCAACAATTGGCATTACATCAACGGATGGGGGCATTTGAAGAACATGAAGAGCTTGGGAAAACTTCCAAAGGAAGTGAAAGAGCAAATGCAAGATCTCAATAATACTGATTTCTCAAAAAGCGATGCCATCATGGGACGTACTATCTCAATTTTGGTGAAAATAGGTTGGAACGATAAAGAAGTTAAAGAAAGAGCAGCCAAAATTAAAGATGCGGTGGCGTCGGTTTTTTAACCACAATCCCTCTGTCATCTTGAGGGCAGGGAAACCTTTATTGTGCCAAGAAAATAATAGTTAAGCTAGCCCACTATCATGAGCCCTGGGGCACTTCCTTTTAGTGTCAGGAACTTATATAGAGTGTCTATGCTCTAGATTCTATTTGTCCATACTTTATATTCAATCCACTCAGGGCCTAAAGTTTAGAACCTCATATCGTCATGGAAAATAATTGAGTTTCGGGTTTGCTTCGCTGCAGCAAAAGATCAAATGCCATACACACATTGCGTACGTATGGACGTCCTTTTTCTTTCACTATAAGGTAATCTGGACCTATCTCAATTAAACCATCAATTTCCATCTCTTCAAGATTGGCCAATACTTCGGGCAATTCTTCAAATTGGGATTCAGGAGTTTTCCATGAAGTTTCCAAACGGCACATCAAATTCAAAATATGTTTGCGAATCATCAAATCTTCAGAGCTTAATTCATGACCTCGATATACAGGAAGGATATTTTGGGATAGCAAATCTTGATATTCTTCAACATTTTTTACGTTTTGGGCAAAACTGTACCAACTGTCGCTAATCGCAGATACACCAAGTCCCACCATAAGCTGCGTTTTGCTGTCCGTATATCCCATAAAGTTCCTATGTATATTTTTGTTTTCAACGGCTTTATATAGGCTATCGGTTTTTAAGGCGAAATGGTCCATCCCAATTTCCACATACCCTGCATCCTCGAGCAACTTCTTGCCTGTTTGGTACATTTCCCTCTTGACTTCCGGCTTGGGAAGATCTTCATCTTTAAATCCGCGCTGTCCATTTCCTTTTATCCATGGAACGTGGGCATAGCTGTAAAACGCAATTCTATCGGGCATCAATTCCTTGGTTTTTTCAATGGTGAAAATAACGTGCTCCTTAGTTTGAAAAGGTAAACCAAAAATAATGTCATGGCCAACGGAGGTATAGCCAATTTCACGTGCCGAATCTGTAACGCGTTTCACGTTTTCAAAGGGTTGAATGCGATGGATAGCTTGTTGAACAGCAGGATTATAATCCTGAACGCCATAGCTCACCCGCGTAAAACCAAAGGAATAGAGCGTCTGTAAATGTTCTTCGGTAGTGTTGTTTGGATGCCCTTCAAAGCTGAAGGACGGATTGTCGGGAATGATGGCGTGTCTAAAAATCCCCCTTAATAAGGCGGCGAGATTTGATGCCGAAAAGAAGGTGGGCGTTCCCCCGCCCATATGTAATTCTTTGATAATCGGCTTTTCTGGAAACATTTCCAAGTAGAGCTCCCATTCTTTCAACACCGACTCTAAATATGGTGTTTCTACTCCGTGATTTTTGGTGATTCGCTTATTACATCCACAAAAAGTGCAGAGGCTTTCACAAAATGGCAAATGGATATAAAGACTGATTCCTTCTGCTATATTGCTTTCTTCAAAACTCTGAATAACATTGCACTTCCAGGATTTTAATGAAAACTTATTATGGTCCCAATAAGGTACAGTTGGATAACTGGTATAGCGTGGCCCGGCAACATTGTATTTTGAAACTAAATCTGAAAACATGGGAAAGTATTTTTGTGGAAAACAAAAATACAGGGATTGATCACTAGCGGAAATGACCATTGTCAGGTTTGGGAAAATGTACTGGAATACTTTTAGTCTCTATACTTCATTTGTATAATCTCTGTAATATAAATATAGAGTCAAAAAACTCAACATAGTCAGCACAATGATGGTGAAAATTGAGATGTCTTTTGAATCGCTGTTGTTGACAATATCAATAACTCTAGTGATAATATATGCAGTCAAAACATATTTTACCAAGGTTTTAGGATTTATCATGGCCCATGATTTAAGTTGTGATTATGGATGATGATTCAGTGTATGAATAAAAATAAAAAATTTTATCATAAATTAAAACATCACGAAATCGGTTATTTCAATTCCTCACGCTCTAAACAGCATAGTAGGTTTCTTAATAATGGGGGGATGTGAATATATCCTATCCATGAGAAGATACCAGGCTGATAGTCCTAAGTCTTTCAGCAAAGCGTACTTAAGTCCTTAAGTAAGTCGGTCCTAAGTCTTAAGTCCTAAGTCTTTCAACAGAGCGGTCCTAAGTCCTTAACCACGGCGTTCCTAGATATTTAAGAAGAGAATTCTTAATAATTAACGTACTCAATAATCTCCAACCCATATCCAATCATTCCAACACGTTTGGTATGTTCACTATTGGAAAGCAAACGCATTTTCTGAATTCCCAAACTGTGAATGATTTGCGCACCTATACCAAAATCTTTAGCATCCATATCAATACGCGGGGCCTTTACAACTTCATTTGGTTTTTGAAGTGCTTTAAGCTCTTTTAATCTAGCCAATAGATTCAAAGACTGACTTTCCTGATTAATAAAGACGATGGCGCCCTTACCTTCTTTGGAGATGGCATTAAACATATCGTCCAGCTTCTGCTCTGCATTGTTCGTGAGGGCAGCCAAGATATCACTGTTTACCAAGGTTGCGTTCACACGAACCAAAACAGGCTCGTTTTCTTTCCAAGTCCCTTTGGTAAGGGCAATGTGAATTTGATCATTTGTAGTCTGCTTAAACGCACGCAAACGATATTCACCAAAATTGGTGCTAATATTGAAGTCTTCCTTTTTCTCAATCAAAGAATCGTGCTCCATTCGGTATTTTACCAAATCTTCTATGGAAATCAATTTCAGATCAAACTTTTTGGCCACTTCCTTCAACTCTGGAAGTCGCGCCATGGTTCCGTCCTCATTTAATATTTCGACCAAGATTCCAGCGGGTTTTAAACCAGCCAATCTTGCCAAGTCAATTGCAGCTTCTGTGTGGCCAGTTCTCCTCAATACTCCGCCTTGTTTGGCGCGTAAAGGGAATATATGTCCAGGGCGTCCTAAATCTGTAGCATGGGTATTTTCGTCCACGAGGGCTTTAATGGTTTTTGATCTGTCATGAACAGAAATTCCTGTGGTACAACCGTGACCGATCAAATCTACAGATACAGTAAATTGAGTGTGATGAAGGACCGTATTGTTTTCAACCATCATATTTAGGTCCAGGGCATTGCAACGTTCTTCGGTAAGAGGTGCGCAAATGAGTCCGCGCCCGTGCGTGGCCATAAAATTTATCATTTCTGGCGTCACCATTTCTGCGGCAGCTATAAAATCACCTTCATTTTCGCGGTTTTCATCATCAACTACAATGATTACTTTACCATTGCGAATATCTTCAATTGCATCTTCAATCGTATCGAGATGGAAGGTCTCTTTCTTTGTGGGAATCATAGTTTTCAAAATATGTGCAAAGGTATAAAATGTATTTATGTTATTGGTGTAAATGGCATCGAGGATATCTCGGGAAGAAAGCTAGATAAGTAGGAGGAAGAAAAATAGTTTTTTAATTCGGATGCTTAATTAGAAGCTATTGCTCCTCTATCTTTTTCTTCTTTTTAATTCCGAACAATTTTCCAATACGTTGCAAGAAGGAATCAAAATCGAAAATTCCTTGATCTGTAGTAGCCCGATAGGTAAGCCAAATACTTAACGGGAGCATAATCGCCGTACTGAGCCAGGCGGCAATAGATGGATCTAAAGTTCCATCCTCGGCGCTGTTTTTCGCGAATATACCGATGAAATGATAGGTAAGGAAAAGTACAATTGCCACAACCATTGGTAAACCCATTCCTCCCTTTCTGATTATAGCTCCTAGGGGTGCGCCCACAAAAAACAGAATGATACACGCAGCGCCAATTACATATTTTTCGTGAAGGGCAATCTCCGTTTTGTTTAAACGCTTGGTCTTTAGCAAAAACTCACCTTTTTTCGCTTCTGCAGATTGACGTGTGCCTTTGGCATTGTTTAGTGCCAATTTCACGATTTGCAGCTGTTGAACGGGATTATAGATGTCTAAAATTCCATTGATTGGGCCCTTTCTGTCTATCGTGTTCTGGGAAGAGGGCATTTCCTTTACAGAGCCCGCAGTAAATTTTTCCATACCGCTTCTGTAGTACATATTCTTAGTGTACGATTCAATATCTCGGGTGAAACCTTTTGATAACGAATCGATTTCAACTCTAAGCTCACTAATATTGTACATGTTCTGGTTGTCCAGGTTGTTGTCCTTATCAATATCTTTTTTGTTGAGCTCGGTCAAATCAATATTGATTGAATATTCATCGAAATAACTTTTTGCAAAGGGCGCTTTCTTCTGGCTTTCCGCGGTTTTGGTGTAAATCTCTTCGTAATAATTGCCCTCCTTTAAAATTAACGATAGCGTATTACTTCCTTCTTGGCTAGCCAATTCTCCTCTATCTGCAACAATTACCGTGAAGTTTCCATTCGGTCTTTTTTGATCTTTTTTGTGAATTATTACATCTTCCAAAAATTGACCTCTATCGCCAGTTTTCTTTTCTACTTTGATATTGAACATATCGCCGATTTGACTAAACTGTCCTTCGGCAATGACCATGGAAGGTTGAAATTGAGAAATGTTTCGGCGTAAATTTTGCCATTTATATTCGGAATAAGGAATTACATTGTTAGCGAAGAAAAAAGCAGTAATAGCTAGTAATCCGATAAATACCATTACGCTCCCCATAGCGCGTTGGAGGGAAATTCCTGTAGATTTCATTGCGGCGAATTCATACTTTTCCGCAAAACTTCCGAAGACCATCAAAGAAGTAACCAATATCGTAAGGGGAAGGACCAATGGCATTAGTCTAGGCGACACATACCAAAGAAATTTAAGAATGATCCAAACGTCAAGATCTTTCCCCGCAAGCTCAGAAATGTAGAGCCAAATGGTTTGTAGGACAAAAATGAACATTAAAATAATGAAGACGCTCAAGAACGTCTTCAAAAATGTTACTAAAATATATCTGTCCAGTATTTTCACCTAGCCGTGGTTAAAGCTTGTTGATATAGTAGCCATCCTTTTTGTATTTAGCCTCGTCAAAGTTAAACAAGGTCTTTGAAACAGGCTGATTTGTTTTAAAGGAATTTACCGTAAGCGTGTATTTTGTTCCGTTGGAATCCGTTTGGATCAACTTGTAGATGTGTTTTGTTTGAACATCAATACCTAACAAAATATCTTTGATTTCCGCTTTGGAATCTATGGGGATTAATTTTATATATTGGACTTTTCTTCCTTTTACATTCTGTTCGATATCCATTTTATAGTTGTATCCTTTTTCGTAAAAAGTCAACATTTTGGAAGGCGTAATCTCCTTATCGTTTTTAGGATCATAAGCAGAAATGGTCACTTCTTCATCCTCAGGAACGATTGTATAGATATTTTTTCCATCAAAAATCCGGGTGGTGCCCAACATATTCAATACATATTTATCACCTTCTAAGGTAACATCACCACGCGTTTCTTGATTTACGTTTTCTTTGGAATTATGAAGATTGTATTTAAAATCTATTGCGATATTATCGTAGCTCTTGGCTTTTGCCGATACATCTTTTAATAGAGTTTTGGCGTCTTGCGCGTATGTAACTGCTGTAATTAAAAGTGTTAATAGAATGACACTGATCTTTTTCATTTGTATTAGATTTTATGGAAATAAGAATATGAAACGTCTTGGAAACTTTTGTTCTTTATTGAATGACATTTCGTTTTAATTTGCATTTGCTTCGTTTTCTAAAAGCTGATTGAGCGCTTCCAATGTTGGAACAAGTACATCTCTTGCCTTGCTTCCTTCAAACTGGCCTACAATTCCGGCAGCTTCCAATTGGTCAATTATTCTTCCAGCTCTATTGTATCCTAATTTCAACTTTCGCTGTAATAAAGATGCGGAACCTTGTTGTGCAATTACCAATACTTCCGCGGCCTCACGGAACTTTGCGTCGCGTTCGTTGATATCATTATCAAGAGTTGTGCCACCTTCCTCTCCAACATACTCAGGAAGCAAGTAGGCTTCTGGGTAGGCTTTTTGAGATCCAATAAAATCGGTAATGTCCGCAACCTCTGGCGTATCCACAAAAGCACATTGTAAACGTGTCAACTCATTTCCTTGGGTAAAGAGCATATCTCCACGTCCAATTAACTGATCTGCCCCGGAATTGTCCAAAATCGTTCTAGAGTCAATTTTACTTGTTACTCTAAAGGCAATCCTTGCAGGGAAATTCGCTTTAATAATCCCAGTAATAACGTTTACGGATGGACGCTGTGTTGCAACGATAAGGTGAATACCTATAGCGCGGGCAAGTTGTGCCAATCTCGCAATTGGCGTTTCCACTTCTTTTCCGGCAGTCATGATTAAATCTGCAAACTCATCAATTACCAAAATGATGTACGGAAGAAAGCGGTGTCCTTCATTAGGGTTAAGCTTTCGGTTTTTAAACTTGGTATTATATTCCTTAATGTTTCTCACCATGGCATCCTTGAGCAAATCATAACGATCGTCCATTTCGATACAAAGTGAGTTTAAGGTATTGATGACCTTATTGGTATCTGTAATAATTGCCTCTTCATTATCTGGCAATTTTGCCAAATAATGTCTTTCAATTTTATTGAATAGGGTTAGCTCTACCTTTTTAGGATCTACCAACACAAATTTTACTTCCGCAGGGTGTTTCTTATAAAGTAATGATGTGAGAACGGCATTGAGACCTACGGATTTCCCTTGTCCGGTAGCTCCCGCCATCAGCATGTGGGGCATTTTAGCAAGATCCACAACAAATGTTTCGTTACTAATTGTCTTTCCAAAAGCAATGGGCAGTTCCATTTCTGCATTCTGGAATTTTGCAGATGCAATAACCGAACGCATGGATACAGTTTTTGGGTTTTTGTTTGGCACTTCAATCCCGATTGTTCCACGTCCTGGAATAGGTGCTATAATTCGGATTCCTAAAGCAGAAAGAGAAAGAGCAATATCATCTTCCAAGTTTTTGATCTTGGAAATTCTTACGCCGGCGTCAGGAACAATTTCATATAATGTTACAGTAGGACCAACGGTAGCTTTTATACTCGCAATCCCAATTTTATAATTGTTTAGCGTCTCGACAATTTTATTTTTGTTTTCTTCAAGTTCTTCCTGGTCAATAGTAATTCCGCCTCCAGAAGTGTGATCACGAAGTAAATCTATAGAAGGGAATTTAAAATTGCTTAACTCGAGTCTTGGATCGAATTCTCCAAAATCCCTAACGAGTTTTTCGCTTATAGTATCAATTTCCTCTTCCTCCACAGCTTGTTCAACTTCCATCTCCACATCATCTTCATTGTCTGATTTTATAATAATCTTCTCTGGCACGGGACGAGGTGCGGGAATTTGAACTTCCTCTTTTTTATTATCCAATTCTACTGGAGCGCTTGGTTTTTCCTTAATGAGTTCTTCAATTTGAGGGGTAGGTTCAGGGGCTGTTTTTTTCTCGCTAACAAATTCCTGCGTAATATTTGTTTTGGAAGTTTTAAGGGTGTTGATTACTTTTTCTGGGGTTATTTTCAATCTAACTACCAAATAGACTATCAATACGAAGGTCATGATTAGTGCCGTCCCTATGAGTCCTAGATAATCTTGTAAATAATCATTGGTTTCAAAGCCGATCACCCCACTTAAGATAGATGCGGTATTACCGAAAAATCCGAAGAATACGGATGTCCAGATCATTAAGAGCATTCCCCAAAACCAAAACTTGGCCAGTGGTTTTTTGGAGTAATCGAAAAAATAATAAATCCCCGTTAAGCTTATAAGACAGGCAAATATAAATGCTGAAATCCCAAAGCCATTGTAAACAAAGAAATGTCCAACATGAGCACCGAATTTATTGAGCCAATTTTCTGCCTGAACCTTTCTATCTGCCCATAAGCCTATATCACTCTGATCTGCTTGCCAACTAAAAAAGAAGGAGATAAAAGATAATAGAAGGGCGACTCCAAGTAAAATCAGAAAGCTTCCCAAAAGTATCTTTTGTTGCTTAGTTAGGGCAAAACTAATTTTTTTGCGAGGCGCAGTGGAAGTCTTTTTCTTTTTTTTGGCCATTTAAGAAACTGTTGTTTTTCAGCAAAAATACAAATATCGGGGACTACAATTTAATATATAAATAATATTATCAGAGCAAAAAATTAAGTCTTCTCAAGATCCATAGTAATCAATAAATACAGGGGTTTGTTCATGCTCTTGCAATATTAAGCATTTTCAAATTTCAAACTTCTAAAGTCTTAATTTATGAAAATAAATAATTGTTAATAGCTGCAAAGGCAAATAGATAACAACCTGTTATTCCATTCGCCTTTAGAAATGAATCGCTATGGATCGATATCCTATCGAATTTCCAATTTAATACTCCAATATCTAATATCTTAAACTGTATAAAATAGAAAAAAGTACTAAAATTTCGGAATATATATAATGCAGCCAATTATAACGGCTGTTAGAGCCGCAAAGAACACAGCGCCGGCTGCGACATCCTTAATAAATCCAATTTTATTGTGAAAATCAGGATGCACGAAATCTGCAATTTCTTCTGCTGCCGTATTCATGCCTTCCACACTCATCACCAATCCGATGGCGAAAATTTGTAACATCCATTCGGTTGCGGAAATATTGAAATAGAAGCCTGCAATGGTCATAAGTATTCCTATAACCGCTTGAACCTGAACGCTCGCTTCATGGCGCAATAACAGATAGGCGCCTTTTATAGCGTAGCCTCCGCCTTTTATGCGCTTCCCCAAATAAGAATTCCACATTATAACAACACCTTAAGCGCTGAAAGATAATCCGGTTCTTGACCTATTTCAGGCACTTGCTCATTATAGATTACTTTACCATTTTCGTCCAATACCAAAACAGCACGGGACAAAAGTCCGCTCAATGGACCTGAAGTCATTTCCACTCCATAATTCTTCCCGAAACTGCCATCACGAAAATCTGAAAGATTGGTAACGTTTTCGATAGATTCGTCATCCGTAAATCTTTTTTGGGCGAAAGGAAGATCTCTTGAAATAGATAAAACTTTTGTGTTTTCAAGCGATGTGGCCTTTTCATTGAACTTTCTCACTGAAGTAGCACAAACATTGGTATCTATACTTGGAAAGATGTTCATTATTACTCTTGACCCTTTAAAATCTGAGAGTTTTTTGGATCCTAGGTCCTGAGTTGTTAAATTAAAATCTGGAGCGGTTTCTCCCACGTTTGGAAGTTTTCCGATAGTTTCTATCTTATTTCCACCTAAATTTATTGTAGCCATGATGTTTGTTTTTAAAGAAGGTTTAAAGGTAAGGATTCGTTTAATGATATTCTAAGAACAAATTTACAAATATATAAAGAGGAACCGCGCTCTGATTCATCAACATAATTACCTGCCCAAATAAGGAGGAGGAAATCATGTGAAAATGTATCTGCGGAATAGGGTAGTGGAGTGGATGCACAATAGATTTAAAATAAAAATCCCCTTACAAAAGTTGTAAGGGGATTTTAAGTGTTTGGGGGGTTATATATAAATTATCTATCGATTGAGCCCATAACCTTTTGAGCAAAGGCATTTGCAGCGTCTCGCTCCGGCATTCCGTCGGCGATCATTTGGTGAACTTCAACTGCCCCACAAAGGTTTGTAATAAGCTCTCCAATGACGTCCAACTCTTCATCCGTAATGCGATTGTACTCGGTATAGGATTCCAGAACTTCAATACAACTATTGATTTGATCTGGAGAATTGTTTCTCTGGATATGTCTAATTACTGGTAACTTCATCTACTAATTCTTTTAAAAGTTCAAACTTATTGGTTTGTACTTGATTTACGAATTTTCCGTCTTTAAAGGTAGCAAAAGTTGGAAGGTTATCCACACTGGCCATTTTTCGGCTTTCAGGGAATTTTTCCGCATCTACCACCACAAATCTAAGACCTTCTGTTTCAGAAGCCAACTTTCTAAATTTTGGCTTCATCACTCTACAGTTTCCACACCATCCTGCTGAAAATTGAACTACAACGTCCTTTTCGTCGGTTATGAATTGCTGTAATGTATCATCTTTTAATTCTACCATAATAACTTTTTTTTAATTTTGAAGATATGAAGCTACACCTTCTCTGGTTGCTTTCATAGCATCTTTTCCTTCTTCCCAATTTGCAGGGCATACTTCTCCTTTTTCCTGAACATGAGTGTAGGCATCTACTAATCTGATGTATTCATTCACATTACGTCCTAAAGGCATATCATTTACGCTTTCGTGGAAGATCTTTCCTTCTTCATCAATCAGGTAAGTAGCTCTGTAAGTAACGTTGTCACCTTCCAAAAGCAATAATCCTGTTTCGTCATCATAATCTTCACCACTAATATCCAAAATACCTAAAGCATTTGAAAGATTACGGTTAGTGTCAGCCAATAGAGGATAAGTTACACCTTCAATTCCACCTTGATCTTTTGGCGTGTTCAACCAAGCGAAGTGAACTTCTGCGGTATCACATGAAGCGCCGATCACCATAGTGTTTCTGTCCTCAAATTGGGAAAGAGCTTCTTGGAAGGAATGAATTTCTGTTGGGCATACATAAGTGAAATCCTTTGGATACCAGAAAAGCAAAACTTTTTTCTTGTTTTTGATGGCCTCTTCCAAAATATTCAATTTGAACGTATCTCCCATCTCGTTCATTGCGTTTACTGAAATGTTGGGGAATTTTTTTCCTACTAATGACATATTGTATCTATTTAAGGGTTACTGATTTTTTCTGATACAAAGATACCCCTATCCCCTAAAATAGGTAGGAATTTTGAATGTAATAATTTATCCTTCGATAGAGATAATCAATAGTGTGAGATAAAGCTATAGGGTGATGTTATGCATTTTGAGGAGTGGAGAGTTGTCTTATTTTAATTCTAAAAGCAGCAAATAACAAGGTCATAAATGGGCTGAGCCAATTAAATACAGCATAACCGGCATAATGCAAGGTATCTACACCAAGGACACCGCTATGATAGGCACCACAGGTGTTCCACGGGATGAGCACGGATGTAACTGTTCCACTATCTTCCAAAGTTCGGGAAAGATTTTCGGGAGCCAATCCTTTATCGCGAAACGCTTTGGCATACATTTTTCCAGGAATAACAATAGCTAAATATTGATCGCTTGCCGTAACATTCAGAGCCAAACAGCTGATTACTGTGCTAGCGAAAAGTCCGAAAGTGGTGTGAAATAGCCTTAAAAGCGCTTTACTAATAGCAGATAATGCGCCAATGGCATCCATAATGCCGCCAAAGGTCATGGCGCATAATATTAACCAAATGGTATTGAGCATTCCCTTCATACCACCAGCAGAGAAAAGATCTTTTAAAGATTCATTGTCAGTAGGTATAGAACTTTCAACAGTAATGGCATTCATAATACCTTTATAGCCGCTTTGGAACGTAAGCGTAGATTGGCCACCTAATGAAGCGACAATATCGGGTTGAAAAATAAGGGCTCCCACTGCACCAAGTAATATTCCAATCAAAAGGGCAATGAGAGGTGAGGTTTTCTTAACTATTAGAACAACTACAATAATAGGAACAAGAAACAGCCAAGGACTCACATTTATAGATTTCTCAACAGCTTCCAGTAGTAGGTGAGTGTCCGCAGTACCTGTTGGTTCAAGGTTAAGACCAATTATTATAAAAACGATCAGGGTAACCGTTAGAGTTGGAATTGTAGTGTACAACATATACCTTATATGTGTGAATAGATCTGTTCCAGCCATGGCCGGGGCTAAATTTGTGGTGTCGCTTAAGGGTGAAATCTTATCGCCGAAATATGCTCCCGAAAGGATTGCGCCGGCCGTCATTCCCATGGGAATATTCAGAGCATTGGCAATACCTATTAATGCAATCCCCACGGTGGCCGAAGTAGTCCAACTGCTTCCTGTGGCAACTGAAATTATTGCACAAATGATGACACAGGAAACCAAAAATATATTGGGATTTAAAATTTGCATCCCATAATAGATCATAGTTGGAATAACACCACTTATGAGCCAAGTGCCTGCTAGGCCACCAACCATAAGTAATATTAAAATTGCTCCCGCCGTGGATTTAATGTTTTGGGCCACCTCTTCCATCATTTGGTCGAAGCTTACCTTATTGAAAAAGCCAACAATTACAGCCACCGCGCCGCCCATAAGAAGAATAAACTGATTGCTTCCACTCAATGCATCATCACCAAAGGCGAAAAAAACATTGTAAAAAAGCATAATAATAAGTGCTATAACAGGAATAAGCGCCTCCCAAATATTGAGCTCTTTATTTTCTACTACTTGCTCATCTTTTGGATCGGAGGGTTTTATGTCTTGGCTTTGCATAGGGATTTTTGAAATGAATTGTAATGTTACGATTTTGTGGATAGTTGTGCAACCCGAACGGAAAATTTCCACATGTTTATTCCTATGGCGAAAATCCAAATCCAAATCCCGAAATGCTTTGTGGCTGTGTTATGGATGGTTAATTGGGTTATTCTGCGACATTCGGAATTTGTTAATTTAATATAGGTATGGGCACTTGCAATACGTCATATTTCTTTAAGAAAAAACCAAAAAAACCGACCTCTAAATATTTTTTGTGAATATATTCGCTGACTCTTTTATCCCAGAATCAGTTTGCCATGCGGATATTTCATAGCCCCAAATTGCTTTTTGAGGAAGGATATTGAGTTTATTCAATAGAATTTTTAAGTTGTTTTTGAAAAAGTGTCAACTCCCCAAAAGAGACTTTATGGTTTTCCGTGTAGTATTGGTTTTACTTTTTACCCAATGGATAAATGCCCAAGTCCCGTTTCCCAAAATGCTCGACAGCTTGGCAAAGATTTCCACAGAAGAAGAAAAGGCAAAATTGAGTATGGAGATAGCTTCCCGTTTGGCCAGTGATGATTGGAAACGGGCGCTTTATTATATGAATATTGCTGAAAAAAGTGCGAAAAAATCGAAATCCGAAAAAATCATTGCCGATTACCATATTGCCGAAGCCGAAATTTATTCTGAAAAAGGAGCTTGGGATATTACGCTGGAAAACTTGGTTCATGCTTATGGGTTCTACAAAGATCGACCCTTAAAAGAGCGGTACCGGTTGGAAAACGATTTGGCCATCGCCTATGCTGAAACCGAATATCATGACAAGGCCTTGGAGTTTTTTCATAAGATTTATGGGTATGAGCATACCCAACAATCCCCGTTAAATCTGGCCTTGATTTCAAACAATATGGGATTGGTTTGGATGAAAAAAGATTTGGATTCCTCCAGGCATTACTTCAACAAATCATTGCGATTAATAAAGGACATTGAAAATCCGGGCTTTAAGACTCTTCTTTATACAAATATGGGGAAGGCCTCCAACTTGCAAGATGATGATCAAGCGGCAAGGCAGTATTTCCATCTCGCCATAAATCAAATACATCTTCATAATTCCAAAGAGGATTTGGCGTGGGTTTATGGAGAATTTTCGGAACTTTTTCTAAAAAATGAAAAACTGGATTCCGCTATATTTTATTCAAGGAATGCAATGAAAATCTTAGACAGCTTGGAACCATTTGGGCTGGAGCAGTTGCAGGCGGTGGAAGTACTTTACAAGTCGTATGTCAAAAACAGGGAGTTTGAAAAGGCCACCAATACTTTCGAGAAGTTTTTGGCGATTTCGGACAGCTTAAACCTAGAGGAAAAAAGACTCAATGTCCAAAAATTGATTCTTGAGGAGGAATACCGAACCAAGGATCAAATCCGAGAATTGGAAGAAAGAGAAAGCCGTTCCAAAACGTACAGTCTAATGTTGGGGCTTTTTGCCCTGTTTTTGATCCTGTTGATCTTCCTATTTCGGTATCGAGCGAGGTTAAAGCGGGCAGAACTGGAAAAGCAATTGGTAACTATGAGCCAAAAGAAATTGAGCGCAAAGCTGGAGCTGAAAAACAAGGAGCTTATTGGCAAGGCAATGATCGAGATGCACCGGACCGAGATAATCGATGAGGTGTTGAAAAAGCTGAAGCACATAAGACTTAAAGCCGATAAAAAAGAGATGCAGCTCGCCATTGATCAGGTGGCCAAACAACTTAAACAGGATACGCCTTCTGATGCATGGAAGGAATTTGAGCTCCGCTTTGAACAGGTACACGAAAGCTTTTATAAAAATCTAATGGCCACCCATCCCGATCTCACTTCCAGGGACAGGCGTCTTTGTGCACTTTTGTCATTAAATCTCACCTCAAAAGAGATTGCCCAGGTAACGGGACAATCTTCAAAAACAGTGGAAAATGCGCGCACCCGACTGCGGAATAAGTTGGGCATCACCAATTCACAGACCGATCTTTCTGGCTATTTATCCAGCTTTGGATAAATTTTTTATTACCATTTAACATAATTTAATCCCTTAAAAGTTAGGCCCTTATGCTAAATGTGGGTGCTAATGCAATGCTTTTATTTTTTGAAATGAGTGTTTTTCGAAGGGTGAAAATTTATGTGTCTGCAAAAAACTGCCATAGTTTTGGCCCAGTTTTAAAATCGCGCTGATTTATATGAAAGGCAATGCCACTTCAAAAGAGAGCTTTTTGGAAAAAATGATCGAGGACAATTCCGACAAGAGAAACGCCTGGAAAAAAATAATCCAGAAGTTGGACGATGCCACAACAAAATCTCGAGATGAACAGCGGCCTTAAAAAGTTAAGAAATTCTAAAAGGATTTCAGGCCCTAGTTCCATGACGGAATGGTATAGACAAATGTTCAGTTAAACATTAATGTTTTCCACCGAAAGACTTTCACCAAAAACCATGGCCAGGACGGAACCGGATTTTCTTTTCAGCTTAATCCCATTTCCATAGAAAACGGATTGACCACATCAAGAACTGTACACAGCAATAGAAATCCCAAAACCCATAAAAATTAAAAAACTCCAAAACCAAATATTTCAAATCATGAAAAAACTATTATTTCTTTTTATTGTATTGATAAACATAGGTGCAATAGCGCAGGAACAGGCGCCCGCACCGGAGGATTATTTTATTACTAAATGGGAGATTCCAGACTATCAATCTGCTACAATTCCTATCAATTCAGCCTATACTTACAACTACACCGTTGATTGGGGAGATGGCACTCCAGTAACAACACACACAGGTAATGCCACCCACAATTACGGACCAGTTGGGGGTGTATTTACCGTGAAGATAATTGGTATTTTCCCTCAATTTTATAATAATGGTCAATGGAACACAAAATTAAAATCCATAGAGCAATGGGGAAACATCCAATGGAAATCCATGGCGAGATCTTTTAAAACTGTTCAGGGTTTGGCTGTCAATACAATAGACAATCCAAACCTCTCCCAGGTGACTGATATGTCTGAAATGTTTTTCCAATCTGGCGATTTCAATGGCGACCTCAGTGGATGGGACGTTAGCAACGTAACGAACATGAACAAAATGTTTTTTCAGTGCCTGTTGTTCAATCAGGATCTAAGTAATTGGGATACAGGAAATGTAACAGACATGGCGCACATGTTTGAAAAAACTGCTTTTAATCAGGACATTGGAAACTGGGATGTGAGCAGTGTAACCACCATGGCCAGCATGTTTTCTGAAAATACAGTGTTTAATCAGGATCTTGGTCGATGGAATATCAATAATGTGACCACTATGCACAATATGTTTAACGCGAACGGTTCCGCTCTATCTCCCGCTAATTATGATGCGTTGTTAACGGGTTGGAGTACTTTGGCTTTGCCAAATCGTATAAATTTTAATCAACCTTTGCTTAAGTATTGTACAGCCGGTGCTGCAAGAACGCTTATTCAAAACAAGGGATGGACAATTTATGATGGGGGAACGGGTTGTAATACCGGTTGTAGCGCTGGTACGAAAACATGGAATGGATCTGCATGGTCCGGTGGAACAGCACCTACCCAAAACCATAAAGCAATTATCAATGGCAATTTCAACACGGCTACCTCTGGAAACATAGATGCCTGTTCCATCCAGATAAATCCTGGCTTTACTCTTACTGTAGCACCTAACACTACTATTATGGTGCAAAGAGACCTTGCCATTTATGGCGATCTTATTTTTGAAAGCAACGAAAACGGAAATGGAGAATTGGCCAAGTTGGGTCCTAGAGGTGCGGTTATCGGAAATGCAACGGTCCAACGATTTATGAAGGCCAAGCGATCCTACAGAATGGTGAGTCCTGCCGTGACCACATCCACAAGTATTATGGACAACTGGCAGGAAGGAGTGCACAATACAAGTATTCCTTTTTCGAGCAATCTAAATCCAAATCCAAGATTTGGCACGCATATTACAGGAAGCAGTACAGGTGCAAATGGTTTTGATGCTACAAGTACAGGGATGCCTTCCATGTACACCGTAAATACAGCCGCGCAACAATTTCAAATTGTGAGCAACACGGATGTAAATAAGCTAACAGCAGGGGAAGCTTACTTTATGATGGTTCGGGGCGATAGAAGTATTGATCTTACAAACAATAACTCTTATGGAGAAACAACCTTGCGAGCCAAAGGAAAATTGGCATGGGGTAAAAAGCATCTAAAATTTAATGCCCCGTCGAGCGGTGCTTTTATAATGTTCGGAAATCCCTATCAGAGTGCCGTAAATATGAAAACTGTATTGGCGACATCTACCAATGTCAACAATAATCATTATTATATCTACGATCCAAGCCTTGGTGCCAATGGAGGGTATGTAACAGTTGGTCTAACCAGCCCAGTAAACGTACCGGCATCTTCTACTGCCAATAAGTATCTTCAACCAGGACAGGGAGCACAGCTGGCTACTTTGGAAGCAGGAGCGGTTACTTTGGATTTTCAGGAAAGCGATAAGGCTCCCGGACAATTTACCCAAACGAATGCTACCGGAAGCACCACTGTGGAAGGAATGCTGATGGGCCAATTATATACCCAAGAAAATTACAACAACGATGGGCCGGTCCACGATGGTTTTGCAATATTATTTGCTGAAGGAAACAGCAACGCCATCACACCCGTAGATGCACTAAAACCCATGAATTTTTATGAAAACCTGGGGATAGACCATAATGGAACCTACCTCAGTGTTGAAAACAGGGCATTGCCGGAAACGGGAGAGATCTTTCCATTATATTCTGCTGGCTATAGTGCCACAGAATACGTATTGTCATTGCAGATAAACGGTCTGGAAGATGTAATCTTTTATATCGATGACCATTTCACCGGAACAACTACACTTATAGAAGCAGGAAACAATTCCTATTCCTTCACTATAGAGGAAGCAAACCCCGAGAGCAAAGCCACAGACAGGTTTTCTATCCGGGTGGGGGAAAGATTGGGCATAACCGAAAACGAACTGCTTTCTGGAATAAGCTTTTATCCAAACCCCATGAAGGACAGACTCCACGTGGGCAACCCGGAAAATATCCAACTGGACACCGCTTCTATTTATGATATCACCGGAAGATTGATCAAATCTTTTGATCTTAATGGAGCAACTTCAACGGTGGATCTGGATGTCTCCGGACTTTCAAGGGCGACCTATTTGGTTGTATTGACCGGAGAAACTGGCACGATATCAAAGCTGATGGTTAAGGAATAAAGCGGGGGTGATTGGATTAACGTAACTCGATTTAATCTAGGCAGGCCTGGGGGGTAGGCCGAAGTTCAAGTTTCGAAATTAATCGGAACTTGATTATATAGAAAAACCGAATCGTTCTTATTCGGTTTTTTTATTTTCTATTTAAAGAATAGGTATCCAAAATGGACCTTGGATAAAAGACAAAATATTTTCAAACCCATTCTTATAGTAAGGACTGGAAATAGCCAAGTCTTTTTGTTCTAATTCCTTAATTACTGCCGTGAATTAAAGTTGTTCTAAAGCACTCCAACCTCCGTCATACATTCCTTCATCATTTTATACGTTCTTTCAATATCATTGTCCAATCCAATACTGAATCGTATCAAACCATCGCTCAGACCCATTTCTTTTTGTTCTTCCATCGGAATTTCCGACGAAGTTGATGATCCAGGTGCGCTAAAAAGAGTTTTATAGAATCCAAGACTTACTGCCAAATAGCCGAGATTACGTTCCTGCATCAATTCCATCAATTCATTGGCCTTATCGATACTTCCCACATCAACAGTAAGCATTCCACCGAATCCGTATTCTTTGTTCATCATTTTTTTGAAGAGCTCATGACCTTGATGAGATGCCAATCCTGGATACACAGTTCTTAAACCATCTGCCTCAAATTTCTTGGCCAGATATAATGCGTTATGACTATGTTGTTTAATCCTAATATGGAGTGTTCTAAGGTTTTTCAAAATTGAAGCCGCTCTCATACTGTCCATGGCTGGGCCCAAAAGCATGTTGGCTCCATCGTTTACATTCCGAAGCGAATCGATAAATTCTTGAGTTCCACAAACTACACCCCCCATACTATCGCTACTTCCGTTAATGAATTTCGTCAAACTATGAAGTACCATATCTGCTCCTAATCTCGCAGGAGAAACACTTAAAGGAGAAAAAGTGTTGTCCACTAATAATTGTAAATTGTGCTTTTTGGCGATTTTTGACAAGCCTTCTAAATCCGCTATTTCCAAAAGTGGATTGCTCACAGTTTCACAAAAGATGATTTTGGTGTTTTCGGTAATTGAAGCTTCAACTTCGTCAAGTTTAGTAATATCTACAAAAGTTGTCTGGATATTTAATCTTGGAGCGAAATTTTTCAAAAACGCATAAGTACCACCATAGATTGTTCTACTGGAAATAACATGATCACCCGCTTTGCAAAGTTGTAATATAGCTGGAGTAATCGCGCCCATTCCTGTTGCAGCAACATTTGCAGTTTCTGTTCCTTCCATGGCTGCAAGAGCTTCACCCAAATAAAGATTGGATGGAGAAGAGTGACGGGAATATAAATAACACCCTTCGGTATTCCCTTCGAAGGTGTCGAACATCGTCTTTGCTGAAAGAAAGGTGTAGGTTGAAGAATCTGAAATAGAAGGGTTTACTCCTCCGAATTCACCGAAATATTGAAGGTCTTGAATTTTATCTGCAGGTTTAAATGCCATAATAGGATTTTTGATTGGTTCACAAAAGTGCAAAAATTCTTAAGAGTGGTCAAATTAATATGAATATAGTCTGGGAAAAGAATCAAATCGCTTTACTGCTAGAAACTGGAAACTGGAAACTGGAAACAGGAAGGGGATAACAAGGCATTCATATGAAAATTTTGCCTTTGTACTTTGGATTGGCTGCAACTTTATTGAAGATAACTTTTAACATGTTAGGTTTAACCTTTAAATTTGCACTTCATTTAAAAAAATACACACATTATGAGCAAATATGATGTAGCAGTGATAGGATCCGGACCTGGCGGTTATGTAGCAGCTATTCGCTGTGCACAACTTGGTTTAAAAACGGCAATCATCGAAAAATACAATGTTCTCGGTGGCACCTGTTTAAACGTAGGTTGCATCCCTAGTAAGGCATTGTTGGATTCTTCACACCATTATGAAGACGCCATAAAGAATTTTGAAGAACACGGTATAGAAATACCTGGTGATATAAAATTGAACTTTAAAAAAATGATAGAACGCAAATCCTCCGTAGTGGAAATGACTACGAAAGGAATTGAATTCTTGATGAGTAAAAATAAGATTGACGTTTATACGGGAACTGGTTCCTTTAAAGATGCTACACATATAGTAATCTCCGGTGAAAAAGAAGAGGTTATCGAGGCAAAGAATACAATCATTGCCACAGGTAGTAAACCTTCAAGCCTCCCTTTTATTAAATTGGACAAGGAAAGGGTAATTACCTCTACCGAAGCTTTAAGCCTTACAGAGGTTCCAAAACATCTTTTGGTTATAGGAGGGGGAGTTATTGGTTTAGAGCTGGGTCAAGTATATCACAGATTGGGAGCTGAGGTTTCCGTGATAGAATATTTGGACAGAATTATTCCAACCATGGACGCTGCCCAAAGTAAGGAGCTTACAAAGGTGATGAAGAAACAGGGGATAAAGTTTTTCACTTCCCACAAAGTTTCTGCTGTTTCTAAAGAGGGGAAAGAAGTTATCGTTACCGCTACAGATAAGAATGATAAGGAAGTTACCTTTAAAGGAGACTACTGCTTGGTTTCTGTAGGAAGAAGGCCATTTACGGAAGGTTTGAAAGCTGACAACGCTGGTGTGAAAATTACAGAAAGAGGAATGGTGGAAGTTAATGATCAACTTCAAACAAATGTGAAAAATATCTACGCAATCGGCGATGTGGTTCGTGGTGCTATGCTTGCACACAAAGCTTCGGAAGAAGGAACTATGGTTGCTGAGATAATTGCTGGACAAAAACCACATTTGAATTATAACCTTATACCAGGTGTAGTTTATACCTGGCCTGAAGTTGCCTCTGTTGGAAAAACTGAGGAGCAATTAAAAGAAGAGAAGGTAGAATATAAATCGGGCCAATTTCCTATGCGCGCATTAGGACGTGCACGTGCAAGCGGCGATATTGATGGCTTCGTGAAAATTCTTTCAGATAAAAAGACCGATGAGGTGTTAGGCGTTCATATGGTTGGTGCTAGAGTTGCCGATCTTATAGCTGAAGCCGTTGTTGCTATGGAATATCGCGCAAGTGCTGAAGATATTGCCAGAATGAGCCATGCGCACCCAACGTATGCGGAAGCTGTAAAAGAAGCTGCCCTTGCTGCAACTGAAAATCGACCTATTCATATTTAATATATATATCGTCTGTGAATGGCGAATATTGTAAAACTAAAAAACCATCCTATTGCAAAATAGGATGGTTTTTAAAATTTATATAGAATGTTCGGATTATTCGATAACTCCACCACAGCTTACACGTCCGCCAGCATCACCAGTGGGTTGGCTAACGAAATCGTCGGTCCCTTGGTGCACGATAACAGCTTTTCCAAGAATGTCCTTGTTTTCATCGCCACATCCTATACACCATTCATCTGTTTCAAATGTAATTCCGCCATTACCGTCGGCATCAGCATCAAAATTTCCGATGTCCCCTTTGTGATAGCCTTCAGCATCTCCCCATTTTCCATGTCTTTCATGAGTAGGGTTCCAGTGACCACCAGTTGAAGTTCCATCCGCAGAACTGCAATCTGCTTTTTCATGCAAGTGAATGGCATGACTTCCCGGAGTTAATCCAGAAAATTTAGCTTCCATCCTTACCTTTCCATCTTTTTGGGTAAAATATGCTTCCCCTTTTACGTTACTGTCGCTCTTTGGCTCCATCATAACGGAAATTGTCTTTGGGGCATCTTTGTCGGCATCAATAGTATTATCCATCTCTACAGTATCATCAGTAAGATCGATATCCACCTTCTTATTTTCTTCTTTACAGCCTATAAATGCGAATAAAGCCGTAGCCGTAAGTAAAAGTCCTAATTTTTTCATTGGTAATAGTTTTTGGTTAAATTTTTGGTTATCAAATTTAAAGGTACTGAATTCGAGATTTATCCCGATAATTTTATAGAAATCTTAGCATAATATCATATTTTAAATTATAAACACTGAAATCGAGAACATCTAAAGGTTTTAAGGAGAGCTCTTTGTAATTTAAATTAGCGTAGGAAGCAGAAATCAGGAAATATGGATTTATTTCATTAATAATCTTTTATTCACTTATTAACTCGGTTTTGATTTGAATATTGGAAGTAAAGGTTCTGTGGACCGGACATTTGTCTGCAATTTCAAGAAGTTTCTTGGTTTGCTCCTCAGATAAATTTCCTTTAAATTTAATCTGGCGTGAAAAGGTGTCTATTTTTGCTGATTTTTCTTCGCATGCCTCACAATCGATTGCGTGTTCTTTGGAATAGTCTATATGTACAGTAACATTTTTAACCTCCCAGTTTTTGCGTTTCGCATACATCTGAATAGTCATGGCGGTACATGCTGCCAATCCTGCCGAAATATATTCATATGGAGTTGGGCCAAAATTATTGCCGCCAAAAGTTTTGGGCTCATCTGCAACTCCGTTGTGATCTCCAAGCTTCAATTGGGTTGTAAAGTCATCTTTGCCATTTAAGGAAGCGGCAACTTTGCTTTTACTCTTAATTTTTTCTTCTTCGGGAATGTCAATATATCGCGATGCCCACCCGGCAATTGCTTCACCTACATACTGAGAATCTTTTTTGTCCGAAAGCAAATGGTCCGCACGATCTAAGGAAATGAAACTTTTAGGATGATGCGCGGCAATATAAAGCTCCTCAGCATTTTTGATATCTACAACCTTATCCTGAGGGGTATGAAGAATAAGGATAGCTTTTCTAAAGTCGGCAACTACATTTTTTAGTGACTTGTTTTGAATATCATCCAGAAACTGTTTTTTGATAGTAAAATCCATTCCACCTAGGTTGACCTTTGCTTTTCCTCTTTTATTGATTTCGGCGGTGCTATCCTTTAAAAGATGCATAACGTGGTCTGGCTTGCTTGGCGAGTTTATTACTGCTACAGCTTTTATGGATGGTAATTTTGAGGCCGCAAAAACTGCCGCAGCACCTCCTAGGGAATGCCCAATGATCAATGAAGGGGCCATATAATTTTTTTCAAGAAACTGTGCTGCTTCAATAAGATCATTGACGTTTCCGGAAAAGTTTGTATTCTCAAAATCGCCTTCGCTTTCCCCTAAACCCGTAAAGTCAAATCTTAGAACTCCAAAACCGACACGCGTTAGCGCTCTTCCTATATTTTTAACTGCTATAAGATTTTTTGTACATGTAAAACAATGTGCAAATAGCACAAAATTATGTGGATTTTGATCGAGAGGAAGTTCTAGCCTTCCTGCAAGTTTTTCTTCATCCTTGTTTTTAAATGAAACTTTATGGATATTCATATTTGTAGTTTAGTAGCGTTAGCTTTAAAAAATAATTGGGGTACAGCTACCCATAACTTTTCCCTTTTAATGGTGATTGAAACCTCCTTAATTTCTTCAATAAATTCTCCATCAATCTGAAATGGAGCCGATGTGTTACTTGTTATTCTCGCTTCATCCGTTGATATAACACGGACGAAATCTGTGGAAAGATCTGGATTGTCTTTAATGGTCTTCAAAATCTCTATCACATCAAGATTTTTAAAGATAAGAATTTCAAATTTACCATCGTTGATCCGGCCCTCTGGATTGATGTTTGCGCCAGTTCCAAATTTATTGGCATTGGCTATGGCCAGTAGAATTCCAGTTTCTTCAATGGTTTCTTCATTAGTTTGGATAGAAAAGGTAAATGGCGATTCAGAATGCATCAGTGTGGGGATGGATTGAATCAGATATCCCAATTTGCCACGAATACTGCCAGTTTCGTAATTTTTTACAAGTTCAGCGTTTAGTCCTATATCTGCAATGTGTAAACAAATCTTATTGTTAAGAAATAGAACATCTATGGGCATAATATAATCTGAAAGCGCAATTGTTATTCTTTCAAATAGATCATGTGGAATTCCAAAGTTCATTGCTAATCCATTAGCAGAACCGGCGGGAATAATGCCCATAACAACCTGCTTATCTATAAGACAATTTGCTACCATAGAAACTGTGCCATCTCCGCCCACCACTAAAACTCGAGAGATTGGTTTTTCATTCAACCTGTTTTCAATGATTTGCTCATCTTTATTTCCAGTGGTTTCAAAAATAATAAGATCAAGATTTCTATTTTCACATGCTGTACTAACACTTTGAATGATTGAATCTTTATTTCGGTCGCCAGCTATTGGGTTAACCACCAAGAGAATAGAATTTTCTGCCTTCATTTGTAAAGTTTGATTTTAAATTTACCTAATTTGGAATCGGAAAATCGTTAACGAATTGTCAATAAATGAAGCTTGACCTAAAACTTTATCGGGGATATGTCAATAAGGAAGAATTAATCGTGTTTGGGCATGTTTTTAGGTCATGGTCGCCGGATCACTACCGAATGGATCGAAGAGGCATTCGCCATGCGGTTTCCATTATTCATATGTTTCGAATAAAACCCCTCAAAAATGTAACAGTCACCTTAAAGTTCAAAAATATAGAAGTATCCACGAAGACCATGGATGACGGATATTTTCGCTTTACCATTCCATATTCTGAACAATTAGAGCCAGGTTGGCACCCTTATCAAGTGGTTTGTAAATTATACGATTTCGGAATAGTGGAATGTTCGGAACTCTTAAAACCTGTTGAAAGCAAAGTGGGAGTAATCTCTGATATTGATGATACTTTTTTAGTTTCGCATAGTGGAAATTTCTTTATGAAACTTTACGTGATGCTTTTGAAAAATATAAACAAGCGCAAGGTTTTTGATGATGTTGTAAATCACTATCAAGCTTTGAGTCGTGCAGGGCAAGAAAATGAAGAGGTTTCCAATTCCTTTTTCTACGTATCGAGTAGCGAATGGAATCTGTATGAATTCATTGATTCCTTCGCAAGGATGCACGAACTGCCCAAAGCAGTGATTAAGTTAAAGAAAATCAAAACGGGGATTTCAGATTTTTTGTTCACAGGAAGGGGAAGCCACGATCATAAGTTTGAAAAAATAAAGGACATTATCAGTTTTTATCCTAAACTTCAATATGTACTTTTGGGAGACGATTCCCAGAAGGATCCATATCTATATGAGCGTATCGTAAAAGTTTTTCCACAAAATATTAAAGCTATTTATATTCGGCAGACCTCACGAAAGGAAAAGAATAAGGTAATAGATGTTTTGAAAAATATTGAATCTATGAATGTGGCAACTTGTTATTTTAGAAATAGCAGCAAGGCAATAGAACATTCCGAAGATATAGGCATAACCTAAAAAGAGCAAATTAAAAAGGAGGGAAATTTACTTTCCCTCCTTGGGTGTCAAATTAATAGTTAGAGATATTACTTTCGTCTAGAATATCTCTCTCTATCAAATTCATCTCTCTCATAAAAGTCATCATCTTCATACACCGTGGTAGGAGGAACCCTTTCCCGATTGTATGAATCAAGGACGGTGACCTCATATTCTCTATTAATAGGATTGTCCGCACTAAATCGTTTTGTTTCTGCAAAAGTTCGGTGGTTTATTCCTTGAGACCGTACCGTTTTATTTTCAACGTCTAGACTAACCATACCAATTGGTATTATCACATGATTTTCACCGTCTTTGTTAACGAATTCCCGAATGTCGGCGTTTTCCGGTCGACTGTAAGGATCATATCTTGCATCAATAATTGTTTTGTCAACTTCTACATCCAAATAGACTACACGTCTGGCCGTCTTGTTCACTATAAGATTATCTACTTTTCCAATCACTCGGTTATCTTCATCTCGCACTTGCCAGCCACGTACATCAGGATCATCACTGGCTACTTTATAATCTGATAATTCATCGAGGTTATATAAATGTTTTTCTTCGTTTTTCATGGGTGGATTTTTAATAGTTACTTTGATTTTCATTCATTTTCTGAAGCACTCTTGCAGCCATATCGAAAAAGGAATCGATTTTACTTGTTTGGTTCTCCAAAGTTTGGGAAGCATCAATTTCTGAAACACTCTTATCTAAAGATTCAATATCTGTCCCAAGATTATCAAATTCCTTTTTCTGAATGGTTTTAAGCGCATTCGAAACTTCGCTAGCTGCTGTTTTGAAGTTATCTGCCTTGTCGGATTTTGTTGGATCATTGGTCATTTTCTCTGCGCTATTCATAGCTGCAGTTATGTTATTTGACACATCTACATTCTCAATTTCTGCTTTTCGTTTGGTAGCGGTAATTAGTTTGAAAAATGCGCTCCGATAATATTCTCTGTTTTTTGGAGTGTTGTCCTTATTATCCAAATAATTAAAGTAGTCCGCAAAAGCTTGCTCTTTTTGAACGGTACCATAACTTCCCGAATAAATAGATGTAGTGTCACGAAAATCGTTGTCATAGCGATTATCGTTATCGATTCGGTAGCGGCTATCATCATGGGTTATTGTATCCCTTGTTATCACATCATCGCTACTATCTAGATTTCGGTCGTTATAATACCAAAAGAAAAAAATAGCGGCTAGGATTAGAAGGATCAAAAGAATCCATGGCCAAATTGGCTTTTTCTTTTCAATTTTAATTTCTGCCATAATGTTTAGTTTTAATATTGGTTGAATTGGTTATAAGGATTTAAATTTAAACAAACCTTTCGTGCAATTTGCATAAGATTCTGTTAACGAAATCGTTAATACGTTACTAAAGCTAGTTTTGTCCAAATGTGAGTGTCTATTTGAATTCCTTTTACCTCTTCAAAAAATTGATAGGAGTTTAACGTTTACATCTTTAGATTGAAGGGCGATTATCTTATTTTTAAAAAATGGATCAGAAAGTACAAAAAAGCGGATTTGTTTTTACTAAACATATTGCTGAAGACCAGTCTCCATTTGAAAGGCTCTTTGAAGTTTTTCAGGAGTTGATTACACATACCTCTGGTGATTTCGACGAGGCTATTGATTGGCTTAAGCAATTGGATGAAGAGTATAAGCTGACCACAAAGGAGTATACTCTTGAGGATTTTGTTGAAGACCTTAAAAAGAAAGGCTATTTGCGCGAAGAGATTAAGGCTGATGGAAAACAAGGTTTAGCTATAACTGAAAAAACCGAACGCGCACTTCGTAAAAGGGCGCTAGAACAGATATTCGGTAAATTGCGAAAAAGTGGCGCTGGAAACCATAGAACTAAGCAGACCGGTAGAGGAGACGAACAAGCGGGAGAGTTTAGGGATTATCGATTTGGTGATTCTCTCGAGCAAATTTCCATGACCGAAAGTCTTAAAAACGCACAAGTCAATCACGGCATAGGAGATTTTACCTTATCTGAAAATGATTTGGTGGTGGAGGAGACCATGTATAAAACTCAAATGAGTACTGTTTTAATGATAGATATAAGCCATAGTATGATTCTATATGGCGAGGATAGAATTACACCGGCCAAGAAAGTAGCCATGGCACTTTCTGAATTTATTACTACTCGTTACCCAAAGGATACATTGGATATTTTGGTTTTTGGGAATGACGCATGGCCCATTAAAATTAAAGATCTTCCCTATTTGAATGTAGGACCTTATCACACCAATACAGTAGCTGGTTTACAATTGGCAATGGATATGTTGCGAAGAAAGCGAAATACCAATAAGCAAATTTTTATGATCACAGACGGTAAGCCAAGTTGTATACAAATGCCCGATGGACAGTATTATAAAAACAGCATGGGCCTGGATAGTTATATTGTAAATAGATGTTATTCAATGGCGGTACAGGCACGCAAACTCCATATTCCTATTACCACCTTCATGATAGCCGAAGATCCATATTTAATGCAATTTATTGAACATTTTACAGCTGCCAATCAAGGAAAGGCATTTTATACCGGTTTAAAAGGTTTGGGAGAAATGATCTTTAGCGATTATGAAACCAACCGCAGAAAGAGAATTCGTTAGTACGGACAGGTGGTACGGATAGGTGGTACGGACAGGTGCGTGACCTGTCCCTTAGAAAAAAAACAAAATATCAATATGAACATAGAAAACATCAAAACATTCGGACAGCTTAAAAAGTCCGGATATGAACCAAAATCCATTAAAGAAGAACTGCGTAGAAATCTTCTTCAAAATATAATGAAAAAGGAATCCTCCTTTGTGGGAATCCATGGGTATGAGTTAAGTGTGATTCCCGAATTGGAGCGCGCCATTCTTTCCAAGCATAATATAAATCTATTAGGTTTACGAGGACAGGCCAAAACTCGTTTGGCCAGGCAAATGGTTGGGCTTTTAGACGAATATATCCCCATCGTGGAGGGCAGCGAAATCAACGATGACCCATTCCACCCGATTTCGAGATTTGCCAAAAATATATTGGCAGAAATGGGAGATGAAACTCCTATCTCCTGGTTGTATAGAGAAGATAGATTTCTAGAAAAACTTGCTACGCCAGATGTTACGGTCGCTGATATTATTGGAGACGTGGATCCCATTAAGGCAGCAAATCTTAAATTGTCATACGCCGATGATCGAGTAATCCATTTTGGAATGATCCCAAGAAGTAACCGCTGTATCTTTGTAATCAATGAACTTCCAGATCTTCAACCTCGCATTCAGGTTGCATTATTTAATATTCTTCAAGAAGGAGATGTTCAAATTAGAGGTTTCGCCGTTAGGCTTCCTTTGGACATCCAGTTTGTTTTTACTGCCAATCCAGAAGATTACACCAATAGAGGAAGTATTGTTACCCCGTTGAAAGATAGAATCGGGTCTCAAATTCTGACCCATTATCCGGCAGATCTTAAGATTGCCCGTGCAATTACGGAGCAGGAAACTTTAGAAGCTACCAATACCAAATCGCACATTTATGTACCTGAGCTTGCCAAGGATATTTTGGAACAAATAAGCTTTGAAGCTAGGCAGAATGATTTTATAGATGCCAAAAGTGGGGTGAGTGCGAGATTGAGCATTACAGCTTTTGAAAACTTGCTGAGCACGGCGGAACGAAGAGCTTTACACACCGGAGATAAGGAAACTACAGTTCGTCTAGGAGATTTTATGGGAATAATCCCTTCAATTACCGGAAAAGTAGAGTTGGTCTATGAAGGGGAACAGGAGGGCGTAGCTCAAGTTGCACAACAACTTGTTGTAGATGCAGTAAACACAACGTTTGGACAAATGTTTCCTAAGATCGAAAAACTCACAAAACAGGGAGATGCCGATCCGTACTCGGAAATTGTATCATGGTTTTTCGAGGAAAATGATTTTGAACTTCTTGATTCCTATTCCGATGAAGAATACAAAAATGAATTGGACAGAATAATTCCATTGCAGCAATTAGTTCAAAAGTACCAGCCGGAATTGGCTAAAAAAAATGGTTACTTTTTAAAGGAAGTAATTTTATGGGCGCTTGCTGAGAATAAGAAATTGAGTAAATTCGGTTTGGGAAATGGTCTTCACTTTAAAGATGTTTACGGTAGTTATATCAGCGGATTGCAATAATCCAAACCCCAAATTTTACAGAAAGAAAGAAAGAAAATAAATTACTATAAAAAATTAACCCATCAATAACTATAAAAATAGAATTGATGGGTTTTTATATTAATGTGTGTATACTAAATATTCGGGATCACCAACTCATCACCTGGATGAATAAGATCTGCCGATTTTAATTTGTCGCGGTTGGCTTCAAAAATCTTGTTGTATTTGCTAGAATCGCCATAATATTTTTTAGAAATTTTACCTAATGTTTCTCCACCTTGTACGGTGTGGTGAGCAAAGACAGAACTATCTGCTACTTTAATGTCGGCTTCAATATCCGATGGGTTTTCGCCGCCCTTCTTTTTGATTTCATCCCAAATAAGGTTTTTTTCATGTTGGTTTTTTACGGTTCCCGCAATTTTTAATTTACCATCCTCTTCTTTTACCTGAGTATCTTTCATACTTAGTTGTCCACCTAGATTTAGGACACTTTGATATTTTGCACTTGACATGTGATATGATTTTAAAATTAGAAAATAAAGATAGGAATTTTGAATAGTATGGACTTCCTCTTTAAAATAATTTTATGAATCATTTTGTGATTAGTTTCGTTTTTAAAAGAGGTTTATGCATATTTCCAGCAGCAATCTATAGTTTGTTCACTTTTTTGCTTCTTTACAATATAAGTTGAAATTATCAATTTGCCCTTTACGAGATATTAATTTCTTAAATCTTGTTAGTAGTGATCTAAACCAATATTTTTACACTTATAAATATAAATTATGAAAATAGTCTCTTGGAATATAAATGGAATACGAGCAATAGTTCAAAAGGATTTCTTTGATGATATTTCAGAAATAGATCCTGATATCCTTTGCCTTCAGGAAACAAAAGCACAAATAGATGAGGTCGAGAAAGCGTTGTCAACAATGACCTACTTCCATCAATACTATAATTCTGCAGATAGAAAGGGATATTCCGGGGTTGCAATTTTAAGCAAAAATAAACCCATTTCTCTTTCTTACGATATGGGAATTGAAGAGCATGACGCAGAAGGTAGAGTTATTTGTGCTGAGTTCGAGGAATTTTATCTTGTAAATGTATATGTCCCCAATTCTGGAGATAAATTGGTCAGACTCGATTACAGACAAAAATGGAATGAAGATTTCAAACAATATTTACAAAATCTAGAAAGTATTAAACCAGTTATTCTTTGCGGAGATCTAAACGTAGCGCACAGACCAATTGATCTAAAAAATGACAAAGCCAATTATAATAAGGTCGCGGGCTATACACAGATAGAAATTGATGGAATGGACAACTTGCTCAATTCAGGCTTTGTTGATTCATATAGGCATTTTCATCCAGATACAGTTGCCTACACCTATTGGAGCTATCGTTTTAAGGCCAGAGAGCGCAACACAGGATGGAGACTTGATTATTTTATAGTGAGCAACTCCTTAATAGACAGAATAAATAAGGTTGAAATTCTGTCCGAGTATTATGGGTCAGACCATTGTCCAATCCAATTAGAGATCCAACTCTGATTAAATAAAATATTATCGAGAGATATGTGAAATGACAAGAAACTTCATTGTGCATTCGGAATCAATATTTTTACCAATCTATTAAATTTTTGCTAATATGATTTGTATCATTTCAGGTGAATGTATTTCTTATTACTTTTAATCAATAATAATTAACTTAAAAACAAAAGCGATGGAAAGTAACAATGGAAAGATGCTGGTAGCGATGTTAGCTGGCGCGGCAATAGGTGCAGGATTAGGAATTCTTTATGCTCCTAATAAAGGAAGTAAAACAAGGGGTAAAATTAAACATGCCGTGGCGGATACCAGCGAGGAGATTTCTGACTGGTTAAAATATGCCAAAGATGAACTGACCAAAACCGCATATGTGAAAAAAGAAGCTTTCGACAGAAAACTTGAAGATTCCGTTTCGAATATGAGCAATAAGGCAGGGGATATCATTAGTAGTATGGAAGATAAACTTGAGAGCTTAAAAAGGAGAAACGCAAATCTTTAGGAATACCCAAGATTTCTAAAGGTTGCTTAATTCAAGAAGGGCACTCTCCTGAACTCCAAAATTTAGAGTTTACTCTAAATAGAGTCTTGAGAGTGCCCTTTTTTGGAACTTACAATTTAATTCTCAAAGCTCATTACCATCTATTCAAATTATAGGTTGAATTTATGATTTCTGAGAATTATAACTTCTGTACCCATAATTTTGCTGGTGAATAAGAATGATAGGTTAAACTATAAGCCCTTTTATTTTAAGCGTTATCTCTAGGTTGATGTTTTTCCCTACGTTGCTCTATTTGCGGATTTATTTTTTCACCTTCAGTTCTAGACTTGTTGATTGCTTGTTCAGCGGTACTTTGCTTCTCTTGTTTTTCTTCTTTAGACATAATCTTTTTCTTTTAGAATATTAAACACCTATTTTCCTAAAGATAGACATTTTGGAGGAAATTATGGTCTTAATTCTCTTTGAAGAATCATATTAGCCTGGCCATCCCTTAATATCTTTATTGTTTCTGAATAGCCGATTTCAAAAATTTCTTCAATATTATTCATTCCTAAAACAGCATAACGACCCAATTCATTAGGGGAAATTACCAAATCACATTCATGGAACTTTAACTTTGAATCTGACGCAGCTCTAATTTTAAGTGCTCTTTCCGCCACGGTATATGAATGTTTCAGATCTTTATTTTTGATTTGGTTTAATTGATTTACACACACACCAATAATCTTGTCGCAGTTTTTCTTCAGAGGTTCTACCGGGAAATTATTTAATATTCCTCCATCAATATAGTAAGACCCATTAATTTCTGTAGGCGTGAAAACTCCTGGAAATGAAGCAGAGGCAATAATAGGTTTTATTAGTTGACCCTTATTGAAAACCTTTAAAGTTCCTTCTATCACATTTGTGGCGGTAATGAACAAAGTTTTTTGGAGAGAATCAAAATTGTCTTTTGGGAAATATACACTCAGATCCTCATAAAACTTATCAGAATCGAGAAATCCAGGTTTATTAAAAGCATACCTTTTAGGTTGAAAAATTGAAGTGGTTTTAAAAAAATTCAACATTGCTTCCCAATGAATATTTGCTGCATGCATTGCACCAATTATGGCACCTGCACTAGTGCCAGAAATATGTGTTGGCACAATCCCATATTCATCAAATGCCTTTAACACCCCAATATGTGCTGCGCCACGGGCTCCTCCTCCGGAAAGAACTAAACCTATCTTCATGGTATATTTAATTTTAAAACAAAGTAATCATTCTAAAATTATTATTGGATGAGATGAATCAGTTAAGATCAACTTATATGGTTTTGTTTTGCTCCGATATTAAATTCTGAGAATAAGTTTGAAAATATCACACTTGTTTTTTAAATAAATCTAAAATTATTTTTCCCCTAAAATCTTATCAATAATTTTAAATTGAGTTGTAAGACCTCCTATTTTAAATATGATATGTGTCATGGTTAATCTAAGCATTGAATTGTACCTTGGTTTCTTGAAAAAATAATTGATTTCCTTTTTTCTTTAAAAAGCTAAATTTTGATCCAAAGCGGTTTTAAGATTAGACTATCAATTATGAAAAATATTTCCCTATGAAAAATATATTGCTCCCAACAGATTTTTCCGATAATGCTTACAACGCCATAGAATATGCCGTACAGCTATTTAAAAATGAAGATTGTACGTTTCATTTGTTGAATACATATACCCCAATTTCCTATAGTATGGCAACTTTGGGAAGTGGATTTGATACCATGATGATGGCTGAGGTTACCAGAAATAATTCTGAAAATGGATTATTGGAAATAGAGAAAAAACTCAAAGAGAAATTTAACAACCCCAAACACACTTTTCAAAGACAATCTTCTTTTAACTTACTCGTAAATGAAATTGAGACCCTAATTGAGACACGTAATATTGATTTAATAGTCATGGGGACAAAAGGTGCAACGGGTGCACAGGAAATATTTTTAGGCACTAATACGGTTTTCACTATTAAAAAAGCTAAGTGTGCCGTTATTGCTGTGCCGCAAGGATATATTTATAAGGAACCCAAAGATGTGTTGTTTCCAACTGACTTTAAGTTTGCAATAGAGAATAAATATTTGACTATTCTCCGTGCTATTTGTGAAGAACATAAATCCGTTTTTAGAGTCTTAAATGTTTATCTTGGAAGACCTTTAGAGGCTGCACAGCAAAATACAAAAGAGAAGCTCGAAGGTTTTTTCGAGCATATCCCTTATATTTTTCATGAGGAAGAAAATATGGACATCACAGATGCGGTTGAAGAATTCCAGATAAAGCACAAAATTGATTTCTTGGTCATGATTAAAAATAAACATTCCATTTTTGAAAATCTATTGTTTAAGCCAGTGGTCAATCAGATGGTTTATCATACCAATGTGCCGTTTATGGTAATACCGTCGATGGAATTGTTGAAGAAATAAGCCTCTTTAAACCTTCAAAAAATAATTATTTTGAAGATAAGTGGACCCTCTTTTTGAGATTTGATACTTTTAATGGAATTCCATAAATTGATAATCACGAATTATATTCAAAACGTACTTAGAATTATGAATTCCTAAAATGCGTACATATTCGCTTTTCTTGGTTTTTTTACTGTGCGTCGTCATTGTTGGGGTAGACGCTCTTACTTTTTATTGGTTGCGATCCATCACGCAATATATTCCTTCAAAAGGTTTAAAAATTGCAATAGATATTCTCTTTTGGGTTTTTACCATAGGCTTGGTCTCAGCTATATTATTGCTGAAAATTAGGATGGAAACAGTTCCTATAGCTAAAAGACAATCTTTGATATCCTCATTATATGGCTTGACAATTTCTTCTTTCATTCCGAAAATAATATTTGTTGTAATTGTTAGTGTCTTATATTTTTCCAATTCCGTTTTATCCGAAACGGAATCCTTGATAATTGTACCTATCATAGGACTGACTGCAGGATTTCTACCGTTTTTTGTAATTCTTTATGCTATTTCAAAAGCGGTCTATAGATTCAAAGTGTATCGTGCCGAAATTCATCATAAGGATTTACCTGATAATTTTGAAGATTTCAGAATCATACATATATCAGATCTCCATCTAGGTAGTTTTGGATATCGATATGCAATTTTGGATAGGGCGGTAACTATAATAAACGATTTAAAGCCCGACGTAATCTTTTTCACCGGAGATTTGGTAAATAATTATGCATGGGAATTGAATGGCTGGGAAGAAGTCCTTTCAAAACTGACTGCACCATATGGTAAATATGCCGTTTTGGGAAATCACGATTATGGCGATTATAGCAAATGGGATTCACCCGAGGCCAAAAAAGAAAATTTTGAAGCCATTAAAAGCTTCTATGATCTAATTGGTTTTAAATTACTTCTTAACCAAGGAATCACGATCTCCAAAAATGCGCAACAAATTTCAGTTTTAGGAGTGGAGAATTGGGGGCTTCCGCCCTTTAGGCAGGATGGAGATTTATTAAAAGCAAGCAGTGAAGTGGAAGCAACACCGTTTAAAATCCTGCTATCTCATGATCCCTCCCATTGGGATGTTGAAGTGGTTCCCAATTCTGATATTGCACTTACCCTGGCCGGTCATACTCATGGCATGCAGGCAGGAATCAATTTTATGGGCAAGCAATGGAGTCCAATTAAATATAAATATAAACGGTGGGCGGGTTTATATAATGTTGGTACCCAATATTTATATGTTAATAGAGGCTTGGGATGGCTCGGATTTCCTGGTCGATTGGGAATGCGTCCGGAAATTACTTTAATCAAATTGAAAAAGATGAAAAAATAGAAATGCTGAATTATTTTCTAGTCTGTATACAGGTAAGTCTATTTTTAAATGTTATCTAAATGTAAGGTTCAAATGGAATTAGGAACTTGAATTTCACAAGCGAAAGCATTCCTTAAAAAAATTAGAAATAATGCTTCTAATTTCCCTATTTTGTACCCTTTTGATAAACCAACTTTTATGGCCAGATTAAGTTTCATTATTACGATTTCACTTCTTCTTATAACAGTAACGCTCAGTGCACAAGACGTCAAAAGTGTAGAATTTCCAACAGTTTCAACAAAAAAACCCAAAGTAGCATTAGTTCTTAGTGGAGGAGGTGCTAAAGGGGTAGCTCATATTCCTACGTTGCAGACATTAGATTCCTTAGGAATTGTACCAGATTTAATAGTGGGAAACAGTATGGGAAGTATTGTGGGTGGATTGTATGCTATGGGATATTCAGGTGATAGTATAGCGAGTATTGTAAAAAACACCCGTTGGGACGAGTTGATGGGTGGAGGTGTCTTTTTACGAAATGTTGGTGCGGAAGAAAAAGCAGAATTCAACCGATATGCTGTAGAATTGGATTGGCGAAATGGCAATTTAAGATTGGGAAGCTTTTTGGTAAACGATCAGAGTTTACGAGAATTTATAAACGAACTTACATTTCCAGTTTACAACATCAATGATTTTGACAACCTAGCCATTCCTTTCCGTGCGGTCGCCACAGATATTGTAAATGGAAAGGAAGTGGTGCTTGAGTCTGGCTCATTGGCATTCGCTATGCGGGCAAGTATGTCTATCCCGGGTGTATTTCAGGCAGTTTCGTATGAGGAAACCTTATTAGTGGATGGAGGACTCCTAAATAATTTTCCAGTAGATATAGCTAAAGAGATGGGAGCCGACATTATTATTGGAAGTGATGTAGGAAATAAACTATTCACAAAAGAAAAGTTGGAATCAATTTCCACACTTATGTCTCAAACCACAATGTTGAACAGCAATCTTAAAAGACCGGCCAATCGAGCTCTTTGTGATATCTTGATAGATCACAGTGAAAATTTAACTTATTCAACCGGTGATTTTAGTAAGGCAATGACACTTTATGAGGAAGGGAAAAAGGCAGTACAACAAAAGATGGATACCTTAATTGCCTTATCTGTAATGTTGAAAAAATATAAGCAGATTGATGTAACGCTACCTCCCCAAATAGAAGAATTCACCATAGATTCTATCACCTACAGCGGAATAAGCGAGCCTAATTTAGCGTTGGTAAAAGCACGTACTGACATTAAAGTGAATAAGCCATATGATATTCAAAAAGTTATTTCCGGAGTAAATCGGGCAATGGGTACTACACTTTTTGAACAAATGGCATATGATCTTATTATCAAAGATACTTTGGTGACCCTAGAGCTTAAGGGAATTGAACGGTCTCCACATCAGGTAAAAGGAGGACTTCATTATGACGGATATTACGGAGTGGGTATTGTTGGGAATTATACCGGAAGAAATATCCTTGGTGATGCGTCCCGCATTTTAATAACCGCAGATATTGCCGAACAGCCTAAGTTGCGATTGCAATATCAAAAAAACTTTGGATATGCCAGAAATTGGTGGTGGCGTTCGGAATTATATGGCCAACAACTCAAACAAAAAGTATTTCTGCAAGGCGAATATGTTGAGAATGTGCGAAACAGATATTACTCCTTCGATAATCAGTTTAATCGAAATTTAAAAACTTTACGAAGTTATGTTGGATTGGGATTAAAATACCATAATACTTATATAAAGCCAGCCATCAACCCAGACCTGACCGAAAATATTTTTAAGTTCAAGAAATACAAAAATTACGATATTGAACTCTATGCCCAATACAATTATAACAGTATGAACAAAGTGCTCTTTGCTACGGAGGGAGGAACTTTAGATGGGTTTTTAGGACGGTCATTACACAGTAATTTGCAATTGGATTTTTCAGATCCATCAATCCCAAATTATGATGGAGGAACAAATGGCTTTACACGCGCCGGCATAAATTATGAAAAGAGATTTCGAATTTCTGATAAGCTAACTAGTATTATGGGAGCTTCTGCAAATTTTATTTTTGAAGATGCGAAAAGAGACATTGATATACCTTTCTCCGATTTAACATTAAACTCCAAATATTTCTTAGGTGGAAATGTGACGAGCCCAAGAAGGGAATTCTTTGTTTTTCCAGGTTTAAAAGAAGAGGAGCTTGGAGTGAGCCAATTCATGAAATTGAATTTAGGATTACAGCTTAGGGCCATGAACAATATATATATTACACCTCATGTGGATCTCGCTTCTGTGGGTTTCGGAAACTTCACGGATTATATTGGATACGCATTCTCTCCTAAAGGAAATTGGACAGATATAACAGATCCGAGCCTTTTATTATCCGGAGGAGCAACATTTTCCTATAATTCTCTTTTAGGACCAATCAGTTTTGATGTTTCCTGGGTTAACAATACGGATAAGGTCAGATTTTTTATTGGTATCGGATTTCAAATGAATGCTTCTAATTAAACGTTTTCAGAAAAGAAAGTCTTATATAAAGCCTTCTCCATATCAATTTTTTTTGTGGAAAAAGTGTTGTATCTTGATGTATCAAAGCCTCTCAGATAATTAATACATTCTTGTTTATTACCTTTATATCATGGCGATGCTTAGAAATATATCGTTGCTTTCCGTATTGATCCTAGTTTCTTGCGCGGGCCCATACACCGAAAAGGACAATGGGTCTAGTGTGGAATTGAGCGTAAATGATACTTTCGAAGTAATTTTGAACGGTGATTTGAATTCAGAGTATTTTTGGCAATTAGAAAACCCCAATTCGTTTGTGAAATTGGATTCTGCTCCATCCTTAAAAACTAAAGACGACCAAATTGAATATACCTTCAGGTTTAAAGCAACTGGTCAGGGAAAAGAGAAAATTTTATTCGTATATACAAATGGTGTAAAAATAGAAAAAACCTTCGAACTGCTCATGGTCATTGGCACTTTAGGACCAATACTCTAGGATTAATCTATCTTTTTAAAGTAATTTTTTTTCAATAGTAATATGGGTTAACCACTTCAAGTACCATCTTCAAATTTCCCTCAGCATTTTTTCCATAAATTCCCGCGTTGCTTTGTCGAAAATCCCATTTATAGTGACATCATGATTTGTGGACTGAAATTCCTTTAATGCATTTTCTGTTTTCGCACCGAAGATCCCATCAGATGTGCCGCAGTTATAACCCAGTTGTTTTAAGCTTTCCTGTAATTTTCTTACCTCAACACCTGTATCTCCTTTCTTTAGGTTTTTACGGGAAAATTCTTGTGGCACTACTTCCAGCAATCTTCTGTACCCCAAAACTTTATCTGTTGGCATGGCAGTTATGGAGACTTGATTTCCTTGATTGCCACCCAAACAATAAACTCTACTTCCGTTTATTGAAAATCCCATAAAAAAAGCTACATGACCTTTCCAGGAATATCTACTTTCTCTCCAGAAAATTACAACATCTCCTGGTTCCGGTGTTGCGAGCGCAATACCTGTGTTTAACCAGGAACGTGCCGCTAAACTATTTGAACCTGCAAGTCCAGATTTCAGGGCTACCCAATTTGCAAATAAACTGCACCAAGAAACTTCATCGGACTTGTAATCCTTGAACCCACAATCTTTCGCATACTGGATTATTTGAGGGTTTGCACTGGGCCCTGATATTTCTGTTATTCCCAATTGGCTAGAAGCTACCTTTATTGTAGTTGACATAATTACGATTTTTTAAGGTTTATTGTAAAAATACGAATAAAGATGAGCTATTTTATTGCTTAGTACTTATAAACCGGTAATAAAAAATCATTATTGTTGTCATTATTCTAGGTTATTGTAATTTATGGTACTAATAATTGAAGAATAAATGTATTAATAGTTCGAAACTTACCCTTATAAGTTTGTGGCAAGTGAATAAATATTTTAATTTTTCTTTATTGTTTTCAGGTAAAAATATCCTTCATATTAAGAGTTTGGCATTTATTCCTCGTAAATTAGATATTCAAAAAATAAATAAAGATGAGAGTTCCAGTTACGCGAAAAAAGTTAGATTTTCTACCTGACTCCAGCAGAGTAGTGGCTAGGTATTTTATGAATGGAGATGAAGCTACAAAAGATATGCTTTCTCGTGTTTTTGCCATGAGCGAAGAAGAAGTTGAAATATCTTTGGCACAAACCCTTAGAGAATTTGCATATAGACATCGCAGCATTACAAAGTTATTTAAACGACATTTCAATAATGTAAGCGGTCTCATTGAACAGATAAAAGTAAGGATAGGTGATATTTCCAACGAGCGTAAACTGCTTATTGGTTCCTATCTTACTCTGGAATATTCTATAGAATCTACAGCTTTTTTTAATCCATCAATAATTCCAGACACTGATCAGTCCTATCTCGAAGCAGGTGAAAAGCGCGTGATTATTTCCTTTAGAGCTACGGGCGAAGGGCATATTTCTTCCATAGTTTTTCGGCGAGCCATACTTGATAAGGACAATAACTTGCGTTTGATGACCATTGGGAAATCAATGGATGTAGCGGAGGTATTGCAAAAAAAATCATATCACAAGGAAAGGTTTATAAAAAAGATGAGAGAAATGAAGATTCCTGAAAAATATTTCAATGGTATTCTTGCGGAATTTCCTGATCATTTTGAACATAATGTATTGATAGAATCCATTAATGATATCCTCAAACAGCCAGATGTAAGTACTGGGAAACGCCAAGCACTTGAAGAAATTGTTTGGTTGGTAGATTCATATTACGACATACAATTCAAGCGTGATTCCGATATCAGTGAACGTGTAATCTATCCTATTTCAGCATCAGAAAGCAATGGAATAGAGGACGCACGTTTTGTGAGATTTGTTGATGAAGACGGCGCTGTAAAATTCTATGCCACCTACACAGCCTATAACGGGCGAACAATATTGCCTAAACTTCTTTCAACTGAAAATTTCTGTACTTTTCGTATTATGCCCTTACAAGGAAAGGGGGCATTGGGTAAAAATTTAGCGCTCTTTCCGAAAAAAATAAAGGGCAAATATGCTATGCTCTCAAGATTGGATGGCGTAAATAATTATATTATGTTTTCTGAACGTGATACTGTATGGGACAATCCAATTCTTCTTCAAACACCTAAATATCCTTGGGAGTTTACTAAAATTGGAAATTGTGGTTCGCCCATTTGGACCAGAGAAGGATGGTTGATCATTACCCATGGGGTAGGACCAATGCGCCGCTATTGTATAGGGGCATCTCTATTTGACCTGGACGATCCAACTAAAGAAATAGGACGTCTCAAAGAACCTTTATTGATGCCGCTCGAAAACGAAAGAGAGGGATATGTGCCGAATGTGGTTTATTCTTGTGGCTCAATAATCCATAATGATCAATTGATTTTGCCCTATGCGGTTTCGGACTATTCCACCACCTATGCTGTAGTAGAAATGGCCGATTTATTTTTGGGGATGAAAAATTAATAACATCCTATTTAGGCGTCGAAATTTTCAGGAACAAATTGGGTGGTTAAATCAATGAAATTCAACAGTTTTATATTATTTGGTGGGTTTAAGATTGTCTAAAAATACCAGTGTTACTAAATTATTGGAGTAATTATCTCAGATATTTCCTTCACGAAAATGATATGATTCTTCATATGCCTGCAAAACCGTGAGATGCGAAATAAGATAGGCCAAGGAACTTTCTGCGCCCTGGTTTCTGTTAACCCCATAGTCTTCAAAACCATCGCAACATCCTTTGGTTTCAAAATCGTATAAATTCATACGAAGATCGTTTTCCCCCAGAAACCACATAAAGGATGTGAATAATTTTTCCAGATATTCACTTTGTCCTGTTAAAATAAATGCTTGGTTATACATAAGCACCATAGCCATGGCATCTATTGGCTGCTGCGCATATATGGATCTTTCCTTGTCTTTTACAAACCACTGCCTATTTCCAATTACTGATAAATAGCCGTCCTTAAGAGTGTGAGTAGTTAGAAAATTCATGGCCTCCAATGCGACCTCTTTTGCTCTTTTGTTTTCCAAAATCTGCGAGGCATGAAGTAATGCTAAAGGTAGAATTCCGTTGTCATAAGCTAAAAGTGATTCAAACCAATCCCAATTTTTTGATTGATTTTCTTCAAAATGTACAATTAGAATATCTGTCATTCTCAGAAGAGACATTTTCATCCCCTCGTCATTAGTATTTGTTTTGAGATAATAAGATATGCCAATCATTGTGTTTGCAATTCCTCTAATGGATTTCAGTTTTTCAAAATTGGGCGAAGCGTCAAAAAAGACCAATTTAGCAGTTTGATAATAGGCGTCATTCGGGGCGTTGCCCATCAAATATCCAAGAACCCAGATGGTACGCCCAAAAGAATCTTCGGACCCCACTTCATCCAGAAAATTACGGTTAAAGCTCAGAAAATTTCGGAAAGTTCCATCCTTGTTCTGCATATAGTGGATATAGCTCAGGTATACGGGCATTAATTCTATTGCAACCGCACTCTTTTTCTGTTTATACGCCATGCAGACCATCAGCAGCGCTCGGGCATTGTCGTCAAGACAATAGCCTTCTTTCAGATTGGGAATTCCAAATTTCGCATGTTGAATTATTCCAGTGTCATCGGTCAACCTCTTTATATGTGCTAAAGAAAATCGTGGCAGTAGAAGTAGGTCAATGTCGGTTTCTTTTTTCGGTTCGCGCTTGCTTGGAATTGAAATTAGATGTTCAGCAAGTTCAAAATATCGCTGACCTATTTTTGGCCAAATGATATTCCTACCATATTCTTCAGCTTTTTTTTGAATAGACTCCATGAGTTCGGGGTTGTCAAGCAATTTGTTTAAGGTCTTTGCCAGCGCATTCTCATCCTTGAAATCAAAAAGGCATCCTTTGTTTCCTGTCAATAATTCTGCCGCATGCCAATATGGAGTTGAAACTACCACGCAGCCAGACCCCATGGCGTAGGTTAATGTTCCGCTGGTAATCTGGGCTTCATTTACGTAAGGCGTGATATAAATGTCCGATGCCGCTAAATATTTGAAAAGTTCTTTTTCCTCTACGAATTCATTAAGAAGCAAAACATGATCTCCCAGTTTTAGATTTTTTATTAAAACTTTAAGATAATTTCTATACTCTTCTCCTGCAAACCTAAGAACATTTGGATGGGTTTTACCTAAAACCACATAATATACATCAGGATGATTTTCAATTATTTGAGGCAACGCTTTAATAACGGTTTCAATGCCTTTATTACGACCAATGAAACCAAAAGTTAGAAGCATCTTTTTGTTGTTGAACTTCAACTTTGTTCGTGATTGTTCTTTTTCAAAATGTATATCCGGAACACCATGTTCTATTCGCACAATTTTTTCAGCAGGAACTTCATATATTTCTTCAAGAAATTGAATGGCCTTGTTGCTCATGACCACTAATTTATCAGACATTTTACAAATCTGTTTTAAAATGGCCTTTTCCGTGTAAGAAGGAGTTTCCAGAATTGTGTGCAACGTGGAGATTAAGGGAATATGTAGCCGATGCAGTAATGGAAGAATATATACCCCACTTTGCCCTCCAAAAATGCCGAATTCATGTTCGAGAATGCAAACCTCTGCGCCCGATCTGTTGATGAAATCTGCAGCTTTAAGATAGTCCGTTTGACGTTCTTGATGTATAGTTAATCTCACTTCGGAAGGGAAAACATACTTTTCCTGATTATCATGCATAGCTATGATAATAACTTCGTTTTTGCCATCTTGCTCTAGGGCCTTTGCAAGACTTTGGGTGAATGTTCCAATTCCGCATTCCCGCGGTGGGTATGTAGCAACGAACGCAATTTTCATGAAAGAGTGGGTTTTACGAGCTTTAGCTTTATTAACTCTATATTTAGATGGAGATAAATTAAAGTTATTAAATATAAAGACAATTCCTTAGGTATCAATGCAATAAATTATATGAATCCTGATAATACATTAAATATAAAACAGTTCTGATATATTTTTATAATACTTTTCTATGCTTCTTATAATTATGTCCGAACAGTGGCAACTATCGAAGTTCTTCAAAAAAAGGTGTTCTTTTTTCTCGAACACACTTGTAAGCATATAAATAATTGGAGGCGCTCCAGGTTTGCCAATCTTGCCCCATTGGCTTTCCTGTTTGGGACTTATACCATTCATTAAATCCAAAAGAAAGGGTATCGTTTTTGCCAATTTTGATCATACGTGTTAGTGCTAAAAGCTTTTTCTCGGCACGTTCAAATTGTTTGTTGGCAACAAGTGCTGCGATGTAAAACCCAGATATAAATGGCCATATCCCACCATTGTGATAATTTCCTGGCTTATTATATTTTGAATATCTGTTCAGCCAGTCTACATCTTCCGGAAGTATAAACGGGAAAAAATTGGGAGTAACATCAAGTTTGAGATCTTTGGATTTTCGCATTGCATCAGATTCATCTTCTATCCAAGCAATCATCGCTTCTGCTTTTTCTGGCGAAGCTAACCCAGACAAAATAGCTAAACTATTTCCCAATAAATCAAACCGATCATTACTGTATACTTTATATGACCACAAGGCATAGTATGGTTTCCCTTTGATTGCTAATCCTTCATTTTTTCCCAATCTGTAAGAATTGGAAGCATGTGTATTTTGGTTTATGGCATCCGCAAGCTTATTAGCTCGATCTCTTTTTCCCAATAACTTAAGTGCGCTAAAGGTGGCAACATTCACAAAAAGTCCATATCCCGGCACCCATTGTTCATCTCGCCAGTCGCTTGTTGGTTGTTGGGCTATTAAAAAATGGTTTGTAGGGCATTGATATTCCATCCACAAAAGAGCTCTATCTACGGCCTCTTCCAAAAACTTAGGATCATCAAGGAATTTTCTAAAAACGCCAGCCGCCATGAGAAACAGTGGAGTAGTGTCACTAGAGCCGAGGTTGTTTTTATCATTGACCAAAGATGGGATTTGCCCGAGATCTGATTGGTTTTTAGCTAGGTTTATCAAGACATTTTTAACTGAATCGATAAGTCTCAAATTCCCCGTTGTGAGTATTCCCAATATCGAAATTAATAGATCTCTAGTATAAGGTTCAGGATAACCCCATCCGGCGGTTCTGGGTAAGTTGACGTCAGGACCATTGGCATTGTGCAAAAGCACTTCAATAGCTGCTCTTTTCGCAGATTCTATTAAATTTTTATCGGCCGAATCCATGTTAAAAATCATTTACAGTTTAAAATATTGGAAACATTTTTAATTCTAAAAAGTTATAGGTAACTATACAATCCCTAATCTATCCTTTACTATTTGAAGGAATTTTTTCGCGACTATTTTGTAATCAAAATTGTCCACAGCTCTCTGTCTTGCTGCTTCTCCCATTTTCTCCCGGAGTTTTTCATCAGTCATTAGTTTGAGCAAATACGTAGCGATGTCTTGAACATTCGCTCGATAATCCACAGTTCTTGGGATATTGAATTGTATTTTTTTATTGGGCTCAAAGCCAGACTCTTCTCCTAGAACAACTTCATTTACCACAATTTTTTGAGCCACTTCTGCCAGAAAAGCAGTTTCATTATGAATTAGCGTATCCAGCATTCCCATGGCCCGAATTCCTATTACAGGTTTACCGCAGGCTCCCGCTTCCACTTGAGGCATTCCGAAACCTTCAAGTCTGGAAGGTGCAGCATAAATATCGCAGGCGTTAATCAAATACGGCATAAATTTTCTTGAAATTGTATTGGTGGCGTATGTTATGTTTTTTTCCAAACCAAGAGATTCTGCCATTTTAAGATCGAGCATATTTTGAACAAGAGTTCGCGGTTGTGGCCAAACCTTACATACATATTTCCAATCTGGAGCTTTGGAATCTATGATGGCTAGGGCCTGCATAACTTCCTGCGCTCCTTTGGAAGCAGCGTCGCCGCCCACCGTTAGTATCATGATCTGATCTGGAGAAATCCCCAAGGAATCACGCACTGCCAATATTTTTGGATCATCTTTTTTAAGCGGAACAAAGGATAATGTATCACACGCTACAGGAAGCACCTCAATATTGTCTTCTTTAATTCCGTCCCTAACATACATTTCTTTTACCCAATGGGAAGTCACTAGGATAAGCGGTAATTCGTTTAGTACTTCTTGATAATTTGCAATATATCCATCTGCTACCAACCACGGAACAGGCAAGATTCCATAGCGCTGTGGATGGAGAACGAGCTGAGGTGTATGGCCCCAATAACCCACTCCTACCACAATATCCGGTTCAAACCATCTGTAATACCATTCTTTCTCTTGGGCAGACTCAAAATGTACGGCATGCGCATCTATCCCAAGTTCCAATAAACCGCGATATAACAAATCACCTTGTGTGGCAAGACCGCCTGGGGATGGGGGATAATCGTAAAGTACAAGAATTCTCATAGAACTATATCTATTTGTTTTTCCGGAAACTTTCTTCACGTTCCTTCCAAATTTGTGATGCTTTTGGAGTGTCAAACTTCCAAAAAGATTCTGTTTTTGGAGTTGTTTTAGCCTCGAACGAAGAACTTTCGAAACCGTATAAATCAGTTATTATCCGATATTTTTCTGCCCAAATATTTTTTGGTAGCTCAAAATGAAGGTTCGCTTCCGGAATGGATTTGGGAAAATATTCCTTATTTCCGTCCTCGTAAGCGAACATCCAAAGTTCATCAGTAATAATTTCATTGCTGTGCCATAATGCAATCACTGCTCGGCCAATCTCCTCGTGGCGCACATGTCTAGTGTATTCTCCAAAGGGGCTGTGGGTTATTATAAGGTCAAAATTTCTTTTGGGAAGTAAGTCGAGAATTGCATTAGATACTGCTTTTTTATCCAAGCGCCGTTGGAACTTACCGTCATCTAAATTTCCCATAATGCCAGTAGCGTTTAGGGATTTTAATACCGTTTTAAATTTTGGTGCTCTATCAGCGTCATATTTTCTACATAAACAGGCCACAAACCAAGTGTAGTTGCGGAATAATAAGATTGTTCCACCAGACCAAAGAGTTTCGTCATCTGGATGGGCAACTATGAGAGCAACATCTTTTTTTTCATTTCTTTCCGCCATAGGCTTGTATTTTGAAATTTTTTCAAAACCTTTTATTCATAACCGCTTTTGATGATGGTAGAAATCATTTTGAATCGGTCAAGGGCCTTAAAATAATGTTTTGCATGAGCCGGAATTATTATGGCATGACCGTTTTCCAACGTATGCGAATTTCCGTCGATTAGGATTTCTGCCCTTCCGTCTATTATCTGTATAAACTTATCAAACGGGAGCTCCTGTTCCTTCAGATTTTCTCCAGCATCAAGGGATAGGATGGAAATGTTTCCAGTAGTTTTCTTTAGAATTGTTTTTATAACTACTGCGTTGGAAACATATTCTATAATCTCAGCCATGATTATCCCTTTTGATTTTTCAACTTCAGTATTTTCCATGGACACCATTTTAATTACTATACCCAAACCCTATTTTTTATATTTCGGGTGAAATTGTAATTAAAGGTTCATAATTAAATCTGAAATTATATTATATGAGAATTGGGAAGATTTGTAGTTTTCCCACATGTCTTTCTTTGTTTTTAATAGGAAAAATTTGTTCCTCGGATTCAAAATGACCTATAAATCCTCTAGATTTTTAAGGCGTTTTGTTTTAAGACTTTTGAAATAGGTAGGGGTGAGGCCAGTAACTTTTTTAAACTGATTTGATAAATGGGCAACGCTGCTATAGTTAAGTTTATAAGAAATTTCTGTAAGGTTCAATTCGTCATACATCAAGAGTTCTTTAACCCGTTCAATTTTATTTATAATAATATATTGTTGAATTGTGATTCCTTTGACTTCAGAAAAAGTATTCGCCAAATAGGTATAATCATACCCAAGTTTTTCACTGATATAATCTGAATAATTTACTTTAGGCAATTCATCGGCATAATGGATCATTTCGATAATAACGGCCTTGATTTTTTCAATAATTATATTTCGCCTATTATCCATTAAATCCAAACCGTAAAGCTTTAAGTTTTTACGAAGTTGTTCTTTTTGTGTTTCAGTAATGTTTTCTCGAATCTCGATGGTTCCCAAATCTACATTAAGATAGTGCAACCCAAGTTTTTCAAGTTCCTGTTTAACAACCATTTTGCAACGGAGACTTACCATGTATTTCACATATATGAACATTGAATTTTCAACTAAATGATATTAAACCAAAAGAATATAAAATTGGGATTTTTTTTGAAATCAAGAATTATCCAACGAGTTTTATAGGAGATTGATAGATTTGGTTAAATTCTTTTTAATAAAGATAAACAGAATTATAGCTATAAATTACTGCAAGAACCTTTATAACAAGATTTTAATATTTTACCCCGGAAATTTGAATTACAATGCGAATGAACAGCAGGACTTTCCGAAAATTAATCTAGGATACATGTAATTATCATATGAATATTTATATCAAAGATTTTTCAAAGAACAGTTACTTTAGACATTATCTTATCGAAACAGTAAAATCTACTCAGACCCTAAAATTTAAATGAAACCTCTTGTAGCACCCTCTATTCTTTCGGGAGATTTTGCTAATCTTCAGCGCGATATCGAAATGCTCAATAACAGCGTTGCAGATTGGATTCATGTCGATATTATGGATGGTTTATTTGTTCCAAATATTTCTTTTGGATTTACAATTTTGGAGACAATCAGAAAAAATACCTCTAAAACATTGGATGTACATTTGATGATAATAGAGCCAGAACGTTACATAAGTAGATTTAGAACTGCTGGCTCAACCAATCTAATAGTTCATTTTGAAGCTTGTACTCATTTGAAGCGAACCATTGATGCGATTAAACAAGAAGGAATGGGGGTGGGAGTGGCCCTCAAACCACACACCATTGGTAATAATTTGGAAGATATTATTCAAGATATTGATCAGGTCCTTATTATGTCTGTGAATCCCGGTTTTGGAGGGCAGAAATTTATTAAACATACCTATCGAAAGATTGAAAATATGAGTGAGTTAGTCAAAAGCACTGGCTCTAAGGCGAGAATAGAAGTTGATGGGGAGTAAACCTTTCGAATGCCCAAAAACTAATTGAAGTTGGTTCCAATATTTTAGTAGCGGGCAATTCTGTGTTTAGTTCCGAAAATCCCACTGAAACCATTTCGGCACTGAAGAACATTGTGCGATCAAAATAATTCCTTATCCATCTTTAAAACATGAATTTTTGACTTCATCATTTTTAAAAGGAAGCTAGGTGGGATTTGTATAAACTAAAATTCAGATTTTATAAATTATCTTGAATAGAGATGATTAATTTTAAGGGAAACTTTAATATAAAATCCGATGGATAAGGTTGAATTGATTAAAACGGCACATGCAATGGTTGCTAATAATAAAGGTCTTTTGGCCATGGATGAAAGTAATCCTACCTGTAATAAGCGTTTCGCCGCTAGAGACATTCCGCAAACTTCTGAAATGCGCCGACGCTATCGCGAGATGATTGTAACCACTCCAGGCCTGAATGAAAGTATTAACGGCGCAATTTTATATGATGAAACCATTAAACAAAAACTCTCAGATGGTACTCCCTTTATCCAAGCCATTATAGATGCAGGAATAATTCCGGGCATCAAAGTAGATATGGGCACAAAGGAAATGGCTGGTTTTCCTGACGAATTCATTACCTCAGGGTTGGACGGGTTGAGGGAAAGGTTGAAGGAATATTTCCAGCTGGGACTCCGTTTTGCAAAATGGAGAGCAGTAATCGTTATTGGCCCCGCAATCCCCACGCAAAGATGTATTCAGAATAACGCCGTGGTTTTGGCCAGATATGCAGCCCTTTGCCAAGAAGCGGGTTTGGTCCCCATAGTAGAGCCAGAGGTTTTAATGGATGGAAATCATGACTTGGATAGATGTTTTTCAGTTACCGAGCGCGTGCTGCATACTGTTTTTAATGAAATGTATAAACAGCGAGTTTTAATTGAAGGAATGATCTTGAAACCCAATATGATCCTGCCGGGAAAGGACCAGGTCCACCAAGTATCGACCGAGCAAATTGCAGAAGCTACCAAAAAATGTTTGATGCGATCAGTACCTGCTTCAGTTCCGGGGATTGTGTTTTTGTCGGGAGGACAATCTGCGCAAGAAGCTTCAGAACGGTTAAATGAGATGAACCTGAGATATAAAACGGAAATGCCATGGATATTGACTTTTTCATTCAGCCGCGCGCTGCAACAGCCTTCTTTGGATATTTGGGAAGGGAAGGTTGAAAATGTTGAAAAAGCCCAAGAAGCACTATATCATCGGGCGAAATGCAATCATGCTGCCACTTCTGGGAGATATTCAAAAAGGATGGAAATGTAAAACTAAAAGATAGTATCATGGAGAAAGACAATAAGAAAATTAAGCCATCAACAAACCTTGCTGATAAAAATATTATGGAAGGTGAAAAACATAAGGATAAAAATTTCCCCGGCTATCCACATTATCCTCCTTCCGAAGATATTTTTAATAAAGAGAAAGAAATTGATATAGATATTGAGAGCATCACCCAAGTTAAACCTAAAGAAGTGAAATTGGAAAAGAAAAATCAAGGTGATTTATCAGAACCATGGAGCGAAGAAGACGCTGATGGTAGTGGTTTATAAATTGACTTGCATTGAAAATTCAATAGTATTACACTAATTTCTGCTTGATTGGGTGAAGTATATTTATCATGCTTCAAGCTATCGGCATCAATAAAAGTATATCAAATTAATCTTTTGGGATTCCTATAAACCATGAAATTGTTTGCGAAATTTTTTATGGAAATAATGGATTATCTTTAATAACAGTAATTTAAAGCTGAAAAAACCCATAAAACGTTTTGGATTCTTTATCTTTTTGTTATTATCAATAGAAATATGAGCTGAATAGGAGGATTTGCAAATTAAATGGAGAAATCAATTAAAATAGTAATAATCGGCGCAGGATTTGGCGGAGTGAAATTGGCTAAGTCATTTTACAAAAAACCAGTTGAAGTTCTTCTTATCGATAGAAATAACTATCACAATTTCCAACCCTTAATGTACCAAGTTGCAACGGGCGGACTGGAACCAGGGAACATTGCATATCCCGTTCGGAGAATATTTAGAAAGTATAAAAATGTCAATTTTCGAATGGCCGAAGTTTTTTCGGTGGAAATAAATAAGAATCAAATTAAAACATCAATAGGAGAAATACAATATGATTATTTAATAGTTGCCTCGGGTAGTAAAAACAATTTTTTCAATTTTGAACCTATTAAAAACAAACTTCTCACCTTAAAATCAATGCCCGATGCGCTACAAATGCGAAATTGGATTTTTCAAAATCTCGAGCGCGCTTTGGCTAATAATAGAAAAGAGCCTCTCGAAGAAATTATGAATATCGCAATAGTAGGTGGAGGTCCAGCGGGAGTAGAACTTGCAGGAGCATTGGCAGAAATGAGGAAACACGTTCTTCCCAAGGAATTTCCCGAACTCCCGCTTTCGAAGATGAGTGTAAACCTTTATCAATCGGGGCCCGTATTGCTGGCCGGTATGTCTGAGGAAGCTTCGGAAAAATGCCTTGAATATCTAACCGAAATGGGAGTAAATGTTTTCCTAAATACCCGTGTTAAAGATTACAGTAATAAGACTATTGTAATGGATGATGGCAGCACTTTCACAACAGATACGGTTATATGGTCTGCTGGAGTAAAAGGATCTCCAATTGATGGATTTCCCGACGATGCTATTTTAAGCAATCGTATTTTGGTCGATATCTTCAACAAGGTAATAGGTACCGCAAACATTTTCGCAATCGGAGATGTTTGTGCACATGTCACTCCTGATAACCCAAAAGGATTGCCTATGCTAGCGCCAGTTGCCCAGCAACAAGGCGAACACTTGGCCAAAAATATTTTAAAACAACTCGAAAATAAAGAGTTGGAGCCATTCAGTTATAAAAATAAAGGCGTCATGGCCACCATTGGGAGAAAGAAAGCAGTAGTGGATCTGCCAAATTATAAGTTTCAAGGAGGATTTGCTTGGCTTGTATGGATGTTTGTTCACATCTTTTCTTTGGTAGGATTCCGTGATAAGACGGTAACATTCATAGATTGGGCAGTGAGTTATTTCAGTTATGACCAACCTTTGGGCATGATATTGAAAGCGGCCGAATTTCAACCAGATACACCGAAATATGAAGTTAAGGATAAAGTAGAAGTGGAATATGGAAACAATAAATTTAATTCAGAAATGCGTTGATACAGTAAGGGTTTTATCTGCAGATGCCGTACAAAAAGCGGAATCGGGACATCCTGGAACACCGATGGCGTTGGCACCATTAGGCCATATATTATGGTCTGAAATAATGCGATATAATCCTAAAAATCCAGGATGGGCAAATAGAGATAGATTCGTTCTTTCTTGTGGCCATGCGTGTATGCTGCAATACAGCTATCTATTTTTAACGGGATACGATATTTCCCTTGATGATATTAAAAATTTTAGACAACTTCATAGTATTACGGCAGGCCATCCTGAATATAGACTTACTCCCGGAATAGAAGTTACCACCGGTCCTCTCGGGCAGGGATTTGCAAATGGTGTCGGCATGGCTATCGCCCAAAAATATATGGCCGCAAGGTATAATCGACCCGACTTTAAGATTTTTGACTATCAAATCTATACCATTTGCAGCGATGGCGATATTATGGAAGGAATTTCTTCGGAAGCCGCATCAATAGCAGGTCATCTCCAATTGGGAAATATGAATTATTATTATGACAATAACAATATTACTATTGAAGGTAATACAGATCTAGCATTCGATGAAAATGTAGGCAAGAGATTTGAAGCTTATGGTTGGCACGTTCAAAAAGTTCCAGATATCAACGATCTCGAAGCTCTAAGAAAAGCCACATTAAATGCTCAAAATGAAACTAAACGTCCTTCACTTATTATTGTCAATAGCATAATCGGTTATGGAAGCCCAAACAAACATGATACTGCTTCTGCACATGGTTCGCCATTAGGAGATAACGAGTTGCGGTTGGTGAAGAAGAATTTCGGTTTCAATCCCGATAAGAATTTTGATGTGCCCGAAGAAGTTTTAGATTTTTATAGAAAAGCAGGTGAGAAATCTGCTAAACACGAGGCCGATTGGAATGAGGTATATAAGAAGTATAAGAAACGACATCCCGATCTAGCCGAAGAATATGAAGCCATAACTTGCGGAAAATGGTCCAATAAATGGGAAGGAAAACTGCCGGTTTTTGAACCTGGAGATAAAATGGCTACTCGCAAGGCTTCCGGGAAAACCTTAAATGCAATTGCAGAATATTTACCACAATTGATTGGAGGTTCGGCAGACTTGGCGCCATCCACAGATACCAATCTGGATCAATATAAATCCTTTTCTGCAGAAAAACCTGACGGTCGCAACTTTCACTTCGGAATTCGAGAACATGCTATGGGCGCCATACTTAACGGGATGGCATTAAGTGAATATTTGATTCCTTATGGTGCTACGTTTTTGATCTTTTCGGACTATATGCGTCCTCCACTAAGGTTGGCTGCCATTATGAAAATAAGGACTATTATGATTTTTACCCATGATAGTATTGGCCTAGGAGAAGATGGAACGACCCATCAGCCAGTAGAACAATTGATAGGACTGCGTAGTGTACCTAATTTAATGTTGATCCGTCCTGCCGATGCCAATGAAACAGCTCAAGCATGGCGGGTTGCAATAAATCATACCGATGGTCCGGTTGCACTTTCCTTAACTCGGCAAAAAATCCCGATTTTAGATCAGAAAAAATATGCCAAAGCTAAAAATCTTGAGAAAGGAGCTTACATCCTTTCTGATTCTGATGATGAACCAGATATAATATTAATAGCCACCGGCTCCGAGGTTCAATTGGTTTTAAGGGCCCAAGAAAAGTTGAAAAAAGATAATATCCCAGCTCGGGTTATAAGTATGCCGTGTTGGAGTTTATTTGATCAGCAAAGCTCAGCTTATAAAGATAAAGTGTTGCCAAAAAGAATTCGCAAACGCCTTGCTGTTGAAGCTGGTTCGCCTCTGGGATGGCTAAAATATATTACCGATGATGGCGACATAATAGCCATCGATAAATATGGAGAATCAGCACCCGGAGATGAGGTGATGAAGGAATATGGATTTACGGTAGAAAACGTGGTGGAAAGAGCAAAAACTTTGCTGTCAAAAGAATAGTAGAATATGTATAAGTACTGATTTTACTTCAAGGTAGGAACGTAGCGATTTAAAATTTTATAAGGGAAAAAATCAAAAATCAATGTCAAAAGAGCCACTTAAAAAAATAGGAATATGCGCAGATCATGGCGGTTTTGAGCTGAAAGAGAAAATTAAAAACTTTTTGCAGGACCATCATTTTGAACCCGTTGATTTTGGGGCAAATGTATTGGACGAAGCAGATGATTATCCTGACTATGTGATTCCGCTGGCAAAAGCTGTAGCGGCTGGCAAAGTTTTTCGCGGAATAGCAATATGTGGCAGTGGAGTTGGTGCATGTATTGCCGCCAATAAAGTGAAAGGCGTGAGAGCAGCATTGATCGCAGAACATTTTTCGGCCCACCAAGGTGTTGAAGATGATGATATGAACTTGATCTGTCTTGGAGGAAGAATAACAGGTTATGCCAGCGCAGAAGAATTGGTTTTGTCTTTTTTAAATGCCAAATTCATAGGCGCGGAAAGACATATTCGACGGTTGAAGAAGATTGAAAAAGTTGAGCAGAGGGTAGTAGGAAAAGAGTAGTGGGAAGAGAGTAGTGGGTAGTTGAAAGCTGGACATATTTCGATTCCCATCCCGCATCGCCGCATCTTTCCCCACTAAAATCCACAAAAGAGTCTAAAAATTTAATACTTAAAATATGAACCCATTAAATAAAATTCGAAAACTAGATCAGAGTATTTGGCTTGATCTGCTGGATCGCGAAATCATGGACTCTGGAAAATTAGAACGACTCATAGACGAAGATGATTTACGGGGCCTCACTTCAAACCCTTCGATTTTTGAAAAAGCAATTAGCGGGAGTTCTGATTATGATGAAGACATCGCCGAACTTTCAAAAAATGATGATGATAATGACGCTATATTTTTCAATTTAGCGATTAAGGATATACAAAGAGCTGCAGATATCTTTAAACCAATTTTTGATCAAACAAATGGCACAGATGGATTTGTAAGTCTGGAAGTGTCTCCGCTATTGGCACGCGATACCGAAGGAACGATTAAACAAGCACGGGATCTTTGGAACAGAGTAGATAGGAAAAATGTAATGATCAAGATTCCCAGTACTAAAGAAGGATTGCCCGCAATCCGAAAATGTCTGAGCGAAGGGATCAACATCAACATAACCTTACTATTTGGTTTGCCACGCTATCGGGAAGTCACGGAAGCTTTTATGGGCGGACTTGAAGATAGGCTTGAACTCGGAAAACCCATAGATAAAATTGCCTCTGTGGCGAGTTTTTTCCTAAGCAGGATTGATGTGATGGTAGATCCTATGCTAAACGATAAGAATGTTGAAAGTTTAAAAGGAGAAGTAGCTATTGCGTCTGCAAAAAAGGCATATCAAATTTATCTTGAGATGATAGCGAGTGATCGGTTTAAAAAGCTAGAAGCAAAAGGCGCCCAAAGACAGCGTGTACTCTGGGCAAGCACCAGCACGAAAGATCCGGCGTTGAGTGATGTACTTTATGTAGAGAATCTAATTGGTAAAGAAACCATTAATACGCTTCCTATGGAGACCATCGATGCCTTTCGAGATCATGGAGAAGCAGCCAGAACTTTGACCAAGAAGTTGGACCATTCCAACCAGGTGATGAGCGACCTAAAAAAGAGTGGGATCGATATTGATGTTATCACCCAGAAGTTGGAAGATGAAGGAATAGAAAAATTCAATAAAGCTTACGAAAAACTTCTAAAGAGCATTGAAGATCAAAAAAACAGATAATTATGAATTTTGACCTGTCCAAAATAAAAGTTGTGTTTCTAGATATTGGAGGGGTTTTACTTACCAATGGATGGGACCATGAGGCACGTCAAAAAGCTGCACACGTTTTTGGATTTGACTATGATGAAATGAATACCCTCCATAGTTTTATCTATAATGTTTTTGAAATTGGAGGTATTTCACTGGACGAATATCTAGATATGGTTGTATTTCATTGTCCGCGTCAATTCACAAAATCGGAGTTTATAAGATTTATGTATTCTCAATCTGTAGAATTGCCAAAGATGTTGAAATGGCTTAAAAAATGGAAAATTCAAACAGATTTCCCTGTATTTGCACTAAGCAATGAAAGTAAGGAACTTAATAGGTATAGAATTCAAACCTTTAAGCTTCACGATATTTTTGACGGGTTTTTCTCTTCATGTAATATGGGCTATAGAAAACCAGATCCTCGTATTTTTCAAAAAGCATTGGATATTTCTCAAGTTGAACCTTCTGAATGTATTTACTTTGATGATAGGCCAATGTTAATTAATGTGGCCAATAGATTGGGTATAAGAGCTATTCATCATCAACATTTTGAAACCACTAAAAATATTCTCAAAAATTTTATTCGAAAATAATAACATGAAAATAGAAAATTTTGGTCAAAGTTCATTAGGGATGATTGGTTTAGGAACTATGGGTTCCAATCTTTTACAGAATATTGCCGATCATGGATTTATCTGTTCCGGATATGATATCAATCCTGATAAAGTCGCCAGTTTAAATAATCTTAAGAGTGAAAGAATTCAAGGTTTTTCAAATTTGAATGACTTTGCGAAAAGCTTAAAATCCCCAAGAACTGTTATGATGCTTGTTCCAGCGGGTCCTATTGTAGATGACGTTATTGAAGAATTGGTAACAGTATTGGATTTTGGTGATATTATTATTGATGGAGGAAATTCACACTTCACCGACACGGAACGTCGCAATAAAGAATTGGAGAAGAAAGGGTTTCATTTTATAGGAATGGGGGTTTCTGGCGGCGAAGAAGGTGCGCGACAAGGACCAAGTATGATGCCAGGTGGAGATAAAAAAGCTTATGAGAAGATAGAGCCAGTACTAAAAAAGATTGCAGCACAAGTTGATGGAGAACCCACAGTGGCCTATATGGGAGTGCGCTCTGCTGGACATTTCGTGAAAATGGTTCACAACGGAATAGAATATGCCTTAATGCAGTTGATATCCGAAACGTATGAAATTTTAAAATCTGGTCTAAATCTTAATTCCGAAGAAATACATCAAGTATTCGAAAAGTGGACTAAAGGAAGACTGAATTCCTATTTGTTGGATATTACGCGTGATATTTTCGCCTATAAAAACCAAGGAGATAAACACATTCTCCTCTCAAACATCAGAGATGAGGCCAAAGCGAAAGGAACTGGAAAATGGACCTCTCAAGCAGCGATGGATCTAAATCTTCCCATCCCTATGATAGACGTATCAGTGTCTACACGCGATCTTTCAAAATATAAAGAATTGCGAATAAGGGCCTCAAGGCTATATTCTGCTACAAACAGAGTGAAACACTATGATCGAGATGAAAGTTATATCGATACACTGGAACATGCATTCTTTTTTGGAATGGTTTCCGCCTATACACAAGGAATGCACCTCTTGTATCGAGCCAATGTGGAATTTGATTATGAACTGAATCTTCAATTAATCGCTAAAATTTGGCGTGGTGGCTGTATTATCCGTTCCGCATTTTTAGAGGATATTTTTGCGGCCTATAATGAGAATCCAGATTTAAAACATTTATTTATGAATGAAAAAATTAGTTCGCACCTCAAAGATAGTCTGCCCAATGCTCGAACCGTGGTAGCTGACGCAGTACTCAACGGAATTTCTGTACCAGCCCTATCAGCTGCTTTAAGTTATTTTGACAATTTTAGAAGTGAAGATATGCCCACCAATTTAATTCAAGCCCAACGGGATTATTTTGGCTCTCATACCTATGAGCTCAAGGGTAAAAAAGGAGTTTTTCATTCAAAATGGGTTATGGAAAATAGGGATGTAACATAAAACAGTGCACCGTTTTTAAATAGTTATTATTATGACAAAGAAAGTTCACAAAGAAGCAGATCCTGTTATTTTCATCATTTTTGGGGGCACTGGAGATCTTACCAAAAGGAAAATTGTTCCCGCACTTTACAATTTATTTCTTGAAAACCGTCTGCCCGACAAATTTGCGGTTATCGGCACAGGTCGTAGCAAATACACAGATGCAAAATACCAGAGTTTTTTATTGGATGCCGTGAATGAATTTTCCCGTCGGGGAAAGGCAAAAAAAGAAGATTGGACAAAGTTCGCCGCAAATATTTACTATCAGGCTGCAAATATTAAGGAAGTTTCGGAGTACAAAGAATTTAAATCAAGAATCGATGCCTTAAAAAAAGAATGGAACCAAGATCCTTCCATAGTATATTATTGCGCCGTATCACCTGAGTTTTTTTGCACCATAGCAGAAAATATAGAAAAAAGTGAGTTGGATAACAATGAGGAATCTACACGTATTATTATAGAAAAACCCTTCGGCCGCGATCTCGAATCTGCTAAGGGATTAAACAAAAGGCTGCTCACCATTTTTAATGAAAAACAGATTTATAGAATAGACCATTATTTAGGAAAAGAGGTAGTTCAAAATATAATGGCCTTTCGGTTTGCCAATGCAATAATGGAACCACTGTGGAACCGAAACCATATTGAACACGTACAAATTTCCGTTACTGAACAAATTGGGGTGGGGTCAAGGGGCGATTATTTTGACAAGGCTGGAATTCTGCGAGATATGGTCCAAAATCATTTGTTACAACTACTTTGTATCATTGCAATGGAACCTCCAATTAGTTTTGAAGCAGATGTTGTACGAGACCGAAAAGTGGAAGTATTAAACGCCATGCGAAAAATAGTTCCAGGAAAGGTGGACACAATGGCGGCTAGAGGACAATATGGCCCTGGCTGGATTGAGGGGAAAAAGGTTCTGGGCTACCGTGAAGAGGAAGATGTGAATCCAGAATCCAATACCGAAACTTATGCTGCCCTGAAATTTTATGTTGATAATTGGCGCTGGCAGGGAGTACCCTTTTATTTGCGAACAGGAAAGCGGCTTTTTAAATCGGCATCCCTTATAACCATTCAGTTTCGGGAAGTTCCCCATAATATGTTCCATAGCGAAGAAGGAAATGTTCCAAAACAGAATAGACTTATTATCAGTATTCAGCCCGATATGGGAATTATTTTTCAGTTGGAAAGTAAAACTCCAGGCCTTGAAATGTCCTTGGGCACAGTGGATATGATTTTCGATTATGCCGGTAAAACAAAATCAGATTCTCCCGAAGCTTACGAAACACTTCTATTGGATATCATTTCTGGAGACCAAACTTTATTTATGCGCGCAGACCAGGTGGAAGTAGCATGGGAAGTAATTATGCCAGTCTTGAATTATTGGGAAAAAAGTAAAACAGCAAATTTCCCTAACTACCCGGCAGATTCTTGGGGTCCTGAAAATGCAGAAGCCCTTATTGCCAAGGATGGCTATCACTGGTTTAACTTACCAGAAAAAAGTAAAAAAGATTAGCGATGGATTTAGAGATATATAAGGATATAGATGATTTGATGAAGGCGTTGGCAAATGCAATCTATGAAGCTTCGGAAGAAGCGATTGCCGCGCGCGGTCGATTTAATTTTGTGCTCTCCGGTGGAAGCTCACCTCGAAAACTTTATAAAATATTATCATCTCAACCATATAAAAACAAGATCAATTGGAGCAAAACCTATTTTTTCTTTGGCGATGAACGCTTTGTTCCCGAAAACGATTCTCAAAGAAATTCCTTAATGGCAAAAGAAGTCTTGTTTGATCCGTTGAAAATTGAGTCATCCCATATTTTCATGGTCAATACGAACTTTTCACCCGAAGTATCGGCACAACAATATGCAGATTCTATTTTGGAACATTTTCAAAATAAACCCATCAAATTCGATTTTATCCTTTTAGGTCTTGGCGATGATGCACATACTGCTTCGCTATTTCCCAATACATCCGTACTTAATGAAACTCAGGCCACAGTTAAATCTGTATTTTTAGAAAAATTGGATATGTATAGAATTACAATGACCGCACCATTGATCAATCAGGCACGTCATATTGCATTTTTGGTTTATGGAAAGAATAAAGCCGAAGCCGTGTACAGAGTGTTGGTAGATGAATCTGGTTCGTCACAAAAATATCCTGCCAGATTGATCAACTCTGAAGAAACAAGAGTGCAGTGGTTTTTGGATCCCGATGCCATCTCCCTTATCTAAATTAGATGTAACGGAAATATTTTAAAGTTTTTTTGAATTAAGAGAACTGTTGATAAAAAAAACCAGAAGCCAATTTTCTATGGCATTAGGCCGTCTTGCGGAGATGCTTTAAAGTATTGGAACATCCATTCCGTCCGTAGTATGGGATGTTCAAAAATTATAATTAGAATTTAGAGGTGGGAATAAAATCCTATAAATCTTTTAAAACTTCAATTATGTTTCCAAAAATAAATCCCACAAAAACAGCAGCTTGGACAGCTTTGACAACTCACCAATCTGAAATCAAAAATGTACAGATGAAGGATCTTTTTAATTCTGATCCACAAAGGTTTCAAAAGATGTCTATCCAAGTTGAGGATATATTTTTTGATTATTCAAAGAATATAATCACGGATGAAACATTGAATAAACTATTAAACCTGACAGAAGATTGCCAGGTGAAGAAAGCCATGGAAGCTATGTTTTCTGGCGAAAAAATTAATAGAACTGAAGATAGAGCCGTCTTGCACACAGCTTTGCGAAATTTTTCTGGAGAAGCAGTAAAAATAGACGGGAAAGATGTTATGCCTGATATTGAAGCAACCCGCCAAAAAATGAAATCTTTTTGTGAGAAAATCCACAATGGAGAATGGAAAGGATATACCGGAAAAAAAATAAGAAATATTGTTAACATTGGACTTGGCGGGAGCGATCTAGGTCCTGTGATGGTAACCGAAGCGTTGAGACCTTATTGGATTGAAGGAATGAACGTGTTTTTTATCGCAAACGTAGATGGAACGGTAATCGTGGAAACACTTAAAAATCTAGATCCAGAGGAAACACTTTTCACCATTGCTTCTAAAACTTTTACCACACAAGGAACAATGACAAATGCACACAGTGCTCGAAAATGGTTTTTAAATTCTGCCAAGGATGAAGCAAATATTGCTAAACATTTTGTTGCACTTTCAGCCAATAAGGAAGGCGTTGCGGAATTCGGAATTGATCCTGAGAATATGTTTATACTTTGGGATTGGGTTGGAGGCCGCTATAGTTTGTGGAGCAGCATCGGCCTTTCCATTGCTCTGACCATTGGCTACGGCAATTTTGAGAAATTGCTAAAAGGAGCAGAATCCAGCGATCAACATTTTAGGTATTCAGAATTTAAAAAGAATATTCCAGTAATAATGGCGCTCATTGGAATATGGTATACCAATTTTTTTGGTTCCGAAACAGAAGCTATTTTGCCTTATGACCAGTATATGCATCGTTTTCCTGCCTATTTTCAACAAGGAAATATGGAAAGTAATGGGAAACATACAGATAGAGATGGGGAGTTCGTGAATTATAGTACGGGCCCAATAGTTTGGGGTGGAACGGGAACCAATGGCCAACACGCATTTTATCAACTTATTCATCAAGGGACACACTTAATTCCATGTGATTTTATTGTGCCCGCCATTAGTCAGAATCCGATAGGAGAGCATCATGAAATATTGATTGCCAACTATTTTGCACAGACCGAAGCATTGATGAACGGAAAAAATTCAGAACAAGTAACTGCCGAACTCAAGAATGAAAGCATGAGTAAGGACAAGATGGAAAAGTTGATTCCATTTAAACTCTTTTCAGGCAATAAACCTACCAATTCATTCTTATTGAAAAAGATTACCCCCTATACATTGGGCGCACTTACAGCACTTTATGAGCATAAAATTTTTGTGCAGGGCGTAATCTGGAATATTTTTAGTTTTGATCAATTTGGTGTGGAATTGGGGAAACAGTTGGCAAAGAAAGTTCTTCCGGAATTGGAAAATGATGATACAATCTCATCGCATGATGCATCTACCAACGGCTTGATAAATATTTATAAAGATTGGCGTCAAGAAGGAGTGTGAAAAACTAAAACCGAGGAGAGGACAATTGAAATATTTTTTTGGTAGTTTTGAGTCGATTTCTATATTGATAGGGTAATCTATCAGGGATTTCCATTTTGGCTACCCCAATCCTCTTGTCGGCCATTCCATAATATACATCAATTCTATTAGGCTGACCAATATCATCACGACGATCCGTTCCGGTGGGAAAAACTACGGTCCCAACGGTGCCTATTTTTTCAGCAATCAAATCGGGGAACAAAACGGGTTCAGAGGAACGGTAAATTATTCTTTGTGGAATTTTTTGAGATAAGACCATCACTCCTGCAGAATAGCAATATTTCGGTTTTTCCACCGTACTATCCTTGTGTTTTTGAACCCCATGATAAACCATCAACCAACCGTGTTTTGTCAGGATAGGGGGTGCCCCACCACCAATTTTTAAATTTTCCCAAGGATACATCGGATGGGCAAGACAGTGGTGAGAAGTGAAATTTGCATTTATCAAAGAGGTTTCTTTGCCTTTGGTTAAGTTGAAATATGAAATCCAGATACTTTCTTTGTGTTCATTAATTGTTCTGTGTTCCTTACGTTTTATGGTTTCTTCCGGAATTGTATCCCGGAACAAAGGACGATGGAGCATAGCTATAGACCTATGGTTGTGTGGACTGGGAAGGTCGATAGGGAAAAAACTAGCGTCTTTATTGTCGATTCCATTGAAGTCCACTTCATTATAAGGAGAAAAGCTAACCAATCCCAGACGTTCCCAATGAAATAAATCTTTAGATCTTGCCATGGCAATACGGGGACCATTGGGACCATAAGCGGTGTAGGTCATGATATAATGTTCCACGCAATTTACGTAAGTAATTCTGGGGTCTTCGCACCCGCCTCCGCCATTGGGGCGTTTCTCATATTCAGTTTCAGGTTCAAGGACAATCCCCAATCTCTCCACATCTATAGGATCTCCATCATCATCAAATAGTACCTTGGCAATTCCAATTCGTGAATAGTTATTGCGCGCAACCAATCTCGGAAAAATATATAAACTTCCGTCCGGACCTCTAGTAACGGCTGGATTTAGCACTCCTTCCACTTCAAGCGGATTTCCCTTTTCAGGTTTCATTATGGTGCAAAGTCTATGTAATTTGAATGGGATCATAGGTATATAATTTTATGAGTTCAAATCATAATATCTTTATCGGAAGGTGATATGATTATTTTTTTGTTGAGGTTAAAAACCTTCAGATTATTTCCGAAAAAGACCTTTCCAACATATTTTGAATGTTCTTCTAAATCAGTTCAATTTCTTGGTTTTTAGGCAGGCGATTATTGTTTCGATTATTCTCTTGGTTTCTTGAGCATCTCTAACCTCAATACAATCTGCTCCAGTTCTTCTAGCGGGATAGTCATTTCCACCTTCAAAGAGAGCATCACCTATAAAAAGCATTTCTGGAATATCAATTTTAATTATTTCTACGAGTTTTTGTATGCCGTAAGCCTTGTCGATACCTGGTTTTACAATATCTATTGAAGTAGTGCCACCCATCCCGATTGAGAATTCCTTTAAAGTTTTTTTCAAGGGTTCAACAATTTTTTTGCGTTTTTCGAAATCTGGATCCCAATCTTTTTTCTCTTCAAGCGGGGCTTTTTGACCTAGCGCAGAAAAGGTTATTTGGCTTCCTCGATCTTCTATTTGATCTCCCCAGGTTTTTCTGATGTCAAAATGTGCCTTTTCAATTGCTTCGTGTAAGTTTTTCAGAATCTTATTTCTTTCTTTTTCAGTAAAATTTTCTTCGTATAATTTTTTCCACTCATCATTATACTGGTAAAATTTCGTGCCGCACGTGGGGAGTATTGTTAGTTTCTGCAATTCGGCATTTTCCGATAATTTATTAAGTACTTGCTTTTGAAATTGAGGCCAATCACCACCAGAAATTATAGAAACCAACGCTACATCCAATAATTTTTTTAAAAGTAGCGACATTTCTTGGTCGATCGGAGATTTGCTCTTCGCCAAGGTTCCGTCCAGATCGAATATTATCAGTTTTTTCATTTTATTTATTCAAGAAAACGATGGTCCACGCTATGATGGAAACAAGATGCAATTTAACAATTATTAAATGTGAACGATCGTTCAGGTTTTACATTCAAAACTTAAAAAATATATTTATTTCATAACAGAAATCGCTATTTGAAGTAATGTAATCCCAGGTTGTGGATTCAAATCTAATTGCCCTATAATTGCAGGTAACAGCATCACTTCGCCTTTCTTAATTGAGTATGTACCATTTTTAAATTTTGTGATTCCCTTTCCATCTATACACACCAATATGGTCGGTTCATCTATAAGTCCTATTTTAAACTGTGACTCGCTTATAATTCGCCATACTTTAAAGTGTTCATTATCGAAAAGTATCTCGGCATTTTCTATTACTTCACTCTTTTCCGGAACTATTGGGCCAATATTTATTTGATTAAAATCTATGCAGTCAATAGCTTTATCTACTTGTAGTTCTCTTGGTTTTCCTGTTTTTGGATCGGTTCGGTCCCAGTCATAAAGTCGAAAAGTGGTGTCGCTGTTTTCTTGAACTTCAAAAACTACCGTTCCACCTAATGTGTGGACCGTTCCCGATTTTATAAAGATGGCATCCCCTTTATTAGGAGTAAAGCTATGAAGTCGATCTGAAACAGTTTTTTCTTTTATAGATTTCATCAAACTCTCTTTGTCCGTTCCCTTTTTTAGACCTGCATAAATAATGCTGTTTTCTGTGGTTTCTAAAACAACCCAAGCTTCTGTTTTGCCCGTATCACCATCTGGTATATACTCCAATTGATTGTCTGCGGGATGGACTTGAACCGAAAGGAGTTCTCTACAGTCCAAAAACTTCAATAAGAGTGGAAAGTAGTCAAATTGATTTCCAATTTTTCCCATTATTTCATATCGGAAGCTTTTCATCAACTCCGAAAGATTCCATCCTTTTAATTCTCCTTCCGTTACCAAATTTGAATGATCTTTTCGGTCGCTTAATATCCAAGCTTCTCCGACAAGTTCATCTTCGGGAAGAGGTTTGGATAGAAAATGTTCCAAACGTCTTCCGCCCCAAAGGCGATATTGATAAATTGGATCAAATTTGAATGGGTAAACTTGAGTGCTCATCTTGATTGTTGTTTAATGGGTTTTAAAGATGAATCGGCGGAAATATTTGGTGATTCCGTAATTTTCCTACAACCCTAATTTTCACTATAAATTTCTTAAAATTTCTGTCCAATAGACTTACATATTTATAAGGAGAGTTATAAATTTTACAGATTCCATCATTTTTTATAAGCAAGGGCAGACATAATTTCGGGTCAATTAATTTTCGAAGTCATTGGATAACCTAAACTATGTCCGTTTTGGGTTGGATAAAAGGTGTTAAACATTGTTTATCCTTTTCATTGCAATAGACTTTCCGTAATTTTAGGCTTCCAAAATAATACATATGACACCTAAAGAAAAAGTAGCTTCCCTTAGGGAAGAAATGAAGAGAAACAATGTCGATGTCTTTATCGTTTATGCTGCCGATCCACATATGAGCGAATACCTTCCGGCAGAATGGCAGGAAAGGACGTGGCTTTCCGGATTTACGGGATCTGCAGGATTTGTTGTAATCACTTTAGATAAAGCAGGTCTTTGGACCGATGGACGATATTTCACTCAGGCCCCAGTAGAATTAAAAGACTCGGGTATAGATTTGTTCAAGGATGGAGTGGAAGGCACTCCGAATTATATAGAATGGATTATTTCAGAAACTTCCGAAGATGCAGTTATTGCTGTAAATAGTTTGACTACATCCCATTCCAATTGGGTATCCCTAGAGGAAAAATTGAATAAGCACAAACGCAGCCTCAAAGATTTGCCATTGCTTAACAAAGTATGGACCAAGCGCCCTAATGCCAGTAAAAATGCCATCTTCGTACAGCCCATTGAACTGTCTGGACAATCGGTAACAGATAAACTTACTGTTATTCGAGAAAAAATGAAAGCTGAAGGAGCCACCGCGCACATTATTGGCAGTTTGGATGACGTCGCGTGGACCCTAAATCTCAGAGGTAGTGATGTGAGTTCTAATCCTGTTTTTTTAGGCTACATTTTGTTGACCTTAGAAGAGTGTTTCCTTTTTGTTGATTTATTTAAATTGGATGATCAAACTCAAAATCTTATGAAAAAATTAGGGGTTGATCTAAAACCTTATCACAGTTTTTTCGACCATTTAGGAATGATAAAAAATGAGTCCATTTTGATTGCTCCAAATAGTAACCAATCCATTTTTGAAGCGGTAAAAAATAATAATTCAATAATTGAAAAGCCAGTTCCGGGCAATTTAATGAAGGCCATTAAAAACGAAGCAGAGCAGGAAGGATTTAAAACCGTAATGGTTCGTGATGGCGTAGCGATGGTAAAATTTCTTCATTGGCTTATTCATTCCGTGGGGAATGAAGAGATGGATGAATACAGCATTGGTAAAAGGTTGAATGGATTTCGAGCGGAAGGTGAGAATTTTATAGGCGAAAGTTTTGGCAGTATTGTGGGATATAAAGGTAATGGTGCCATTATTCATTATTCGGCCAAATCAAAGGACAGTGCAGAAGTTACGAATGAAGGCAGTATTTTAGTCGATTCCGGAGGACAGTATTTAGAGGGCACTACAGATATTACACGAACTTTTCCTTTGGGAGAAGTATCCGAAGATTTTAGAAGAGATTCTACGCTGGCACTCCAAGGGATGATTCAATTATCTATGGCGAAATTTCCGAAAGGGACGAGAGGCGTTCAATTAGATGTGTTGGCCAGAATGCCTTTGTGGAAAGAAGGAAAGGATTATAACCATGGAACTGGGCATGGTGTGGGAAGTTTCCTGAATGTCCACGAGGGCCCTCAAAGTATCCGGAAAGAACTTAATCCCGTAGAGTTAGAAGCAGGGATGGTACTTTCCAATGAACCTGGGTATTATGTAGAAGGTAAATATGGAATTCGACATGAAAATTTGATTTTGATAAAAACCTGGAAGAAGACTGAATGGAATACTTTCTATGAATTTGAAACATTGACTCTATGTCCATTTTTTAAAAATGCGATAAATAAGGAAATGCTTTCTCAAGAAGAAATAGATTGGATAAACTCCTATCACAAATTGGTTCAGGAAAAGCTGTCTCCGCATTTGGATGGAGAAATCAAAATATGGTTCGAGGAGTTGGTATCTCCCCTTTAAAAAAGTAACTTTTAATAGTTTAAAATGCTCCGGAATTTGCCTGGGGCATTTTTTTATCTCTAAAAGAAATTTTTCGGGGTTTTAAATTAAATAGATTTGTGATTACTACCTCAAAAACTTCAAATATCATTAAGTTGAGGATAACGTAATAGGTACATCCAAAGATGTTCTATCTTATAATTTTATGACGGGATCAAGATTCTAGTTACCTATGTTAAAAGGGATTTAACCAGAGACGATACTATCGTGAACTGATTTTTGGAATGATATCAAGATTTATAAACAAGAAAAGCCATATCACCGTAGAAACTACAATGTGATATGGCTTCTTGTGACGTAAACTTTTACCAACAGAAGCATCGAAATGTTTCTTAATGCAAGTTTATTATAGACTTGCGATTGTGGTTTACAGACACGGGTAGAGTTTTTAAATTTTGCATTCGCCCTAAGGCATTTGCAACTTTAAAAATTCACCCATTCTTTTTTTAATCTCAGTACTAATAATCTAAAGATCGTGAGTACCTCAAGCAATTAAAAAAAGCTTTTAAAGTGTTTCTTTTTATTTTTTCAAATCCAGAGAACTTAGCGGGTCTTACGATCGCGGAGCTTCATGAATGATCTGAAAAAATAGTGTAAAAGAACGTTACTTTGGTTATCAGTTTGGCTTTTAGACCATTTTGATACTGCTAATATAGAAAGTAAATTCGGTTCTACAATGAATTGTAACGCATTAAGAATGCACATGTTACGAACATGAGTTATCAACAATTGTTCATAAAAAAAGCCCCGTAATCACGAGGCTTTTTTGAGTTTTCAACAAAGAGACTAATTTCTTTTCTCTTTGATACGGGCTTTTCTTCCGGTAAGTTCTCTGAAGTAATAAATACGAGCTCTTCGAACACTACCTCTTTTGTTAACTTCAACTTTTTGAAGTGCCGGCATATTAAGCGGGAAAATACGTTCAACGCCGATAGTTCCACTCATCTTTCTAATGGTAAAGGTTTTTGTAAGACCTGTACCTTTTACTTGGATGACCACGCCACGGAAAAACTGTGTACGCGTTTTTTCGCCTTCACGGATTTCGTAATACACTGTAATTGTGTCCCCAGCACCGAATTCAGGGAAATCTTTTTTGGTGACAAATTCGTTTTCAACAAATTTTACTAACTCTTCCATTATATTGAGTTGATAAGGTTATATTAAAACAACATTCGCGGTTTTCGCCAGAGGTTGGATTAAGTGGGTGCAAAAGTAATCAAAAAGTTTTATTAGACAAGAAATTGTTTTCTTTATTATTAATTGAAAAGATCTTTTGTTTGAGGTTGTAAATAACATCCTTACATAAGATTACACTTTCTGTTTTTCTTGCCTATACAGAATATAGGAATAGATGACAGGAATTAAAGCTATTATAGAAGTCACCACAAAGAATATAATTAAAGTTGTTTGTTCGTCAAAGATAAACCCGGAAGCTACGATCAACAATCCTCCGGGCACCCACAATTTTGCTGCTAATCGATGTGTTTTTTTCCAGACAGTTTCATTCTCCAGCGTCCAAGGCGTGCGGATTCCCACAAAATAGTTCGGCTTTATAGTTGTAAAGTAATTGGCGAGCATCATGAAAAATGCGCCAATGATTATAAACATATAATTTGGATTCAACAGATTTTGATCCTTGACACTGTAAAGGATAATCAAGAACAGAACACTGATAAATATCCCTGTAATCAATCGAATTGAATAGTATTTATTTCCCATGGATTCCATTCTTTTTTTGGGATCAATACTTGGAATAAAGAGGAATAGAATATATAGAAAAATGGGCATAAATACCAAAAGCAATAATTCCCAAACATCACCATATCTATTTACTTCGCCATTGATATCCCAGTGGAGAGGCACCTGATTTGGTAAGGAAGACCAAATATATATCAAAAAAAATGCGGGAAGGACCGAAAGAAGGATAAGCGGAATTTCTTTTTTAATGTCGAATTTCATGATGGATTATTTTTTAAAGGTTAGTAGCCACGAAAATACCTCGTCTAAGATGGTTGTGTTTATCGAATAATGTATGAATTGTCCTTTCTTTTCGCCAACAATTAAATCGGCACGCTGTAAAATATCCAAATGGTGTGAAATGCTTGGTTTAGACATGCTGAAGTTGTCTGAGATTTCTCCCGCAGTCAAATCTTGTTTTTTCAGTAGCTCTAAGATTTCTTCTTCGAGTTTCATCATTCAATGCTTTGAAAATATCTTTCACCCTTAAATTAGTTATTTAGACAAATTTCTAAATATTTATTTATAATGCGATTATTTTATATTAAATTCTTTTAATTTTTATAGGAAGCTTAGGTAAAGTGTATAAATAGCCTAATAATTTCTACTTAATGGCATAATTATATGAAGATATCCTAAATTTTAAATTGGTAAGTATCTCTTTTTTCTCCAGATGATTCACAAGAATCCCCTGAATTTAGAATAATATATACCAATACTACCTAGTTAGGTGATTCTTAACTAAACCCGATAGAGATGAGTAAGTGAAGGTTTTCGAAATAATTGAAATACAGAAATACTATTATTCTAAAAGGTCAGGACGTCTTTCCTGTGTGCGTTGGTAAGCCTGCTCTTCGCGCCATTCTTCTATTTTGGAAGTGTTCCCGCTGGTAAGAATTTCGGGTACTTTCCAGCCTTTATAGTCCGCCGGACGTGTATAAATAGGTGGTGCCAGCAGATCATCTTGAAAAGAATCTGTTAATGCGCTCGTCTCATCGCCCAGCACTCCCGGGAGCAACCTAATGATAGCGTCGCAGACTAGGGCGGCAGCAAGTTCTCCACCACTCAATACAAAATCTCCAACAGATATTTCACGGGTAATAAAGTGATCGCGTACCCGTTGATCCACTCCTTTATAATGCCCACAAAGAATTATGATATTTTCTTTTAACGAAAGTTGGTTTGCCATTCCTTGATTGAAAGTCTTACCATCTGGGGTCATATAGATAATCTCGTCATAATTACGCTGCGCCTTTAAATCGGAAATGCACTTGTCTATAGGTTCAATCATCATCACCATTCCAGCTCCGCCTCCAAATTGGTAGTCATCGATCTGTTTGTAGGCATTGGTAGAATAATCTCGCAAATTATGAGTGTGGACCTCAACATGGCCTTTTTCTATCGCCCTTTTTAAAATAGAGGCTTCAAATGGGCTTTGAAGCAGTTCGGGAAGTACGGTAATTATATCGATTCGCATAAAAGAATTTATTTTCATTTAGAAAAGGAGCGGTGTCCGCTCTTTCAAAAATAGGAAAAGGCAAAAATACAGATAAGCTCTTTCATGTAGAAGTACAAATATTAATATTATAGGAAAGTGGACTTTAGAGCTAATATCATAAATTATTAAATTTTTTAAGTCAATTACTAATTCAAAGCCCTACGAACGTGCCGACCCTTTCAGTACTACGTTAAAAAAACATCTCCCGGTAAATATTTAAAATCTAAAAAAAAATCAATTTCGCATAAAATAGTTCAACGCTTTTGGATGGTGTTGATGGATAATTTCCAACTTACTTCTATTGTCCATCATTACAGATTTTTTATAGTCTTCGTGCTCTGCGATGAGTTTTTCAATTCGATAGGTAAAGGTTTCCAAAATCTTCAAGGCATTAAAAAGATATTCTAAACTTTCAATGGAATAAACCGAGGATTCCTCGTCAATTTCTATCGGATTTTTCCCGTGCATCGCCATATTGCGCAGACTATTGATCATGGTAGATTCATAGATGTTTCTTCCCTGAAGATCTACTTTCTCATATTGGAAAAGGTTACTGGATTGAGAATCATTCCCAAATTCTAAAAGATCCTTTAAATCAAACATTTGAAATTCGCCCAACTGGCTTAATTCTTCCTTTCTTTTTTCCAATTGGTGAAGTCGACCTTCATAATATCTTCGGGAGTGTTCATTCTTACCCGCTCTGTATTCGAAATATTTGAGCATATCTTCATTTCTAAAATTTTTCAAGAATAGATATTGTCTCATTTTTCTTTCGAATGTTAGCACATCATCTTGAATGGCTTGTAGAACAATGGTTTGATTATAATCGGAAAAATGAACGATACCTTTTAATACATCCCCCTTAAACACAAAAAGCACATTGTGGGTATTTACTTGGAATTTTTTGATCAATGAATCTTCAAATATTCGGTCTCTGGAATTTAGCTTGTTAACAGGTTCAATTGTTTTTTGGGTGAATTGTCGGTTTTTAAGTTCAAAATAGTGCTCGGAATCATAATCGGGCAAATTATCTATTTTGAGGGAGTCGCAAATATTAAGACAAGCTTCTTTCACTTGCTTATCATAATAGAGAATCCCGCGCTGGGCAATATCTCCAAAAGTTAGTTTAAGGTGTTCCATTTTTAATATTTAAATTATTTTCAAAAAGATAATACTTCTGCCGTTAAACTAATCACATTTTTATAAAACGGTAGAAATTGGTAAATCTGGAAATAAATAGTTCAGAAATTCCTTATGTAATGTCAGTTTCTTCCAATAGTCAGATTTCGGTTCATAAATTTGAGAATGAAATGTGGACTATGGTGGGAAATACAATAAATGGCGAGGAAAGTCAATCTGAAATGGCCCTTGCTCCAGACGGCACTCCGTATGTTTTGACCAGAAGCGGTTCATTAAAAGTATTCCGTTATGATGGATCGGCTTGGACACAAGTTGGAGGGTCACTAGGGGATGGTTTCCATATAGATATTACAGTGGCGGATGATGGCAGTCCGTTTGTATCTTTTATGGATATTGCCAATGATGCCAAAGGAATTTGTAAGAAATGGGATGGAACAAGTTGGATTACTGTGGGCGGAACACACTTTAGTGGGAACCAAGTAGCAGTTTGGACTAAAGTTAGAACAAATAGCTCCAATCAACCGGTAGTATTATATGGAACTGGACCTTCAAGTAACGGTCCTTTCTATTCAAACGTCTCGCAATTCAATGGTACTAATTGGGAAGTAATTGGAGGCGGAGACATTGATGGAAACATTTCCACATATTTCACTCATTCCTTGGCAATAGATTCAGGTGATCAGTTTTATGTTGGCCTTACTGCCAACTCGGCTTCTAAAAAACTAAATGTATATGAATGGAATGGAACCTCTTGGATTAATATTGGAGATAATATTTCAGGTGGCGATACCTATGAAATTAGTATTGCTCTAGATTTACAGGATAAACCAGTTGTAGGTTTTAGAGACGAATCTGAAGGAGGAAGAACTACAGTTATGCGGTTTGATCAAAATTCTTGGTCCACTCTTGGCTTAGCGGGTTTTACAAATATCGCCAGCTACCAATCTTTGGCGTACTCTCCAAACGGCTCTCCATATATTGCTTATCAAGATGAAGAAAATAATCTAAGAGCAACTGTAAAAAGATATGGGCCAGAGGTGTTAAATATCGTAGATCATTCATCAAACAAGGTTGACATCAGAGTATTTCCAAATCCAAATTCGGGTGAATTTACTTTGTTGTCAAATAGTGCAGGACGCTATCAATTGATAGATTTGCAGGGAAGGATTATTGCGGAAGGAGTATTGGAGGCAATCAATTCTGAAAATGAAATGGTTACTTATTCCTTAAAATATCCAAATTTATCAAAAGGTATGTTTTTGCTAAACGTAATGAATGCCGATAAGAGAGGTGTTGTTAAGATAATTGTTCAATAAACCAACATGTATTTACAAAAAGCTTCCATTCCTTTGGAAGCTTTTTTTTGTTAATGAAAAGAGCAGGGTTTTCTACTCAAACAAACTTTCCCATAGATAATTTCAACTTTTACGTTACTCAAGAGCTACATTATCAAGAAACGAAAAATTTTATTCAATGTGCTTATCCTTAAATTTTGTACTTTAAGCCTTGAAATTTAAATATGAAATAATGAAAAGAATATTCTTTTTAGTGTGTGCCATAGGTAGCATGTCTGCCTTTTCCCAAACCACACCATTAACAGCCGAAGTACAAATTAAGACCGCAGTTTTAGCTGCTCCAGCAATGTATGGGGATGAAGCGACTGTTTTGGGGTATAACAAAGATGGAAAGTTGGTGACACTTCGTGAAGGAAGTAATGGCCTAGTATGTCTTGCCGATGACCCCAACAAAGAAGGTATCAGTATAGCTTGTTACGGAGTTGAACTTGAACCTTATATGGCTCGCGGTCGACAATTAATTGATGAGGGGAAATCTGAAGCAGAAAAGCGTGAAATTCGTAAAAAGGAAATAGATGAAGGAAAACTAAAAATGCCAGAAGAACCTGCTATGGTGTATGTGTTATCTGCGGAAGATCAAGACTTGGATAGAAAGACAGGTGAATTGAAAAATAGTAAAATCAGGTATGTACTATATAAGCCTTATATGAGTGGGAAAAGTACGGGTCTCCCCACAAAGCCCCAAGCCCCAGGAATGCCGTGGCTGATGGATGCCGACACGCACCGTTCACATATTATGATTACCCCGGTGAATAAATAACCATATTTCTTCAATCTTTTGGATTCATCAAAATATCGAATATCCAAATCGAGTTTGATATAGATTTAAAAACCACCTTCAATCTTAAAGGTGGTTTTTAAAATTAATATGTCGGCATATAATTCTTATAGCCCTTTCATAAAATCTTTAAAATCCTTTCGGTTATAATCTGCCATACCTTTATGGGTGAATACCAAATTTCCTTTTGAATCTATTATAAAGGTTGTTGGAATACTATTGGACTCATACATATGTGGAATTGGTCCTGCTGGCGCATATACTTCAAAATCAAAATTTTTATTGTTTTTGAAGTCGATTGCCTTTTCAAAATTTCTATCGAAAGAAACCATCAATACCTCTATTTTACTTTTATCAATATCGTTGTACATAGCATTTATACTTGGCATTTCTGCAATGCAAGGCGGGCACCATGTAGCCCAAAAGTTGATGAAAATTACTTTTCCACGATACTCTTCCATAGAAACTTTTTTCCCTTTTGAATCTACCAGAGTCAAACCGAAATCAGCTTTTGTTTTAGATTCCTCTAAAGAATCTACATTTTTATCGACCTGCTCAATATCAGGATTCATCGCACCAGTTGCCAGAAGTCCGCGCTGAACGAATCCTATTGCCTCGGTATGTAGATCTGCAAGATAGATTCCCGCCAAAATTGCCGCGAAAATTCCATATTCAATCAGACCCTTTTTAAATTTTTTGTTCATAGGTTTTTATTTTATGAATTTATAAGCTCAGTTTATTTCTCTTCTATCTAAAAATATAATCCGTTCCGGGAACAGTTGAAAAGGATTTTTCACCTAGATAATCACAATACGCACGTTTATCCATTCCTGGGTCAACTGGAGAGTTTGCTTTCAAATATTCCTCCATTACTTCGTGGATGGTGTAATCTTTAGTGTCAACATCTATTACCCCACTCATACGGCATAGTACATCTTCGGGATCCCCTGGCCGCTCGCAGGCAGAAATGGTGTAGTATCTCTCTTCTTCTAAAGGCTCACCGTTTATTTTTATGGATTGTATCCGTTCATTTTTTCCGTTCTGACTTTTAAAATCAACTTTCATTCCTGAAAAACGAACTAACCATCCACCAAATCTTTCGCTTGCATTTTCTGCAAAGGCATTGTGCATTTCTTTTTCGAGCCAATTTTTTATTTGTTTTCCGGTTGCTTTTCCTGTTTTAACGGGTTCATTTACAGGAAGAAGATTCCACAGATTTGCTCGGGTAATAGGCGCTGGTTCTCCATTTTTTGGAACTATCGGGTTTCCGAAACGGAATCCGTTGGATATTGCAATATCTGCACCCGTTTTCCATCGCGCCGCATCCGTTACTAAATTGTCTGTTGGATTCTCTACAGTAAGATATCTGTACATTGGGGCGTTGGTATAGCCTACAATGGTTTCCAGGTTTTCTTTGTAGGGAGCTTTATTTTTATCAATAATAGCCTGAATTTCAGTGTCGGCAGCGTAAACTTCCGGATCTACGTCCATCAATTCATAATCGTCTTTTACCAATTTGTTGTTGACAAAATATAAATTAAGTTTTCCTACGAAAGATCCAAAAGCTCCAGGTTCAGTCACTTTTGCATATTTTCCTTGAATCATTTCCCGAACTCGTTCATGTGTATCATTTCCTAAAATATAATCCACATTCTCGGAAATTTCACTGTTCGCCAATTCTACTTGTTTATAAATGCCTATGTGGGTTACAAGGAACATCACGTCAATTTCTTCCTCAACCTTTATCTTGTCAATTAGCTTTTTTACGCTATCATCCACACCAGTAAAATTAATTCCTTCACTAAAAATAGGGTTCTGTCTCACGGGTACGTCAGGATCATTAATCCCTACAAATCCAAGTCTGACGCCATTTATTTCCTTAACCAAATAGGACGGATATAAATTTTCGTTTGTTTCTTCGTGAAACATATTCTGGACTATGGTTGGAGTCTCGAATCTTTCATAAATATCTAGCATAGTATCCTTCCCGTAAATCACTTCCCAATTTCCTGGGATCAATACATCGTACCCCATGTTTTTTATGACATCTACCATAACTTCTCCTTCAGAATGCGCCACGTAACCGCTTCCTTGAATTAGATCGCCCCCATCCACAATTATTGTTCGTCCAGGATTTTTTTTGCGTTCCAGATCAAATAGGGTTTTGATTTGTGCCATCCCGCCGCGTTCCTTAAAAACGATTTTTTCATCTTCCCAAAATAGCTCGGGGTGTGGATCTAATTGGCCGTGGATGTCTGCTGTTTGTAATATTGTTATTTTTAGCGTATCCTCAGTGTTCATGGCTAGTTCTGAGTGATCTAATGAAGTGTTATTTTTGCAGGAAAAAAGCAACGAGATTCCTGCCACCATTGTTATGGCGGTGAAAATTTTATTCTTTTTCATTTTGTTTTTTTTACTTTAGAGAGTTAAGCTTTTATATCCTTTTTTCTGAAGAAGGAGAGAATATAAAAAAGCGTTGTCCACAATTTCAATATCTTTCGGGACGGATTCATGGTCAATTTTCAGTCTGTCTAATGACATCTGACAGACAAAAAATCTTACTTTATATTTTTGGCCGAAGTCCAAGGGCTTTGCTATTTCGGGTTGGGTTATTTTGTTGACCTCGTTTCCGTAAAAGACAACTTGAATTTCGCCATCGCGGTTTTCATCTTGAGCAGCCATCATTATGGGTTCCAATTGTTCAAAATTTGAAACCAAAATCACGAAATCTGCGTTTGTATTTTCCTCCTTTTGTTGAGCCATAGCTCCAAAACTTAGGAACAACAGTATATATGGAATTATATGTTTCATAATGTATTTATATTTAAGGCATTAGATTTTGGATGGAAAGAGATGATCTTTCGTATAAAATTTTAATATTCATTAAAGTTCTAGACTCAAATATCCTTTTTTCTGAAGTTCCATATTAAATTGGATTCCGTTATCTATAATTTTAATGTCTTCCGGAATTTTATTTTGATCTACATCAAATTTCTTTAACGAAAATCCGCATGCAATAATGTTAGCATTCAGACTTTTGGCTTTATCAATGAACCCATCCATCTTTTCTCTATTTGTAATTTCACCAATATCTTTTCCGCAAATAATGATTTCAAAACTGCCGAATTCATCTTTGTTTTCTTTTAGCAGAGCTTCCGCTGCCATTAATATTGGTGTAAGCTGATCCACTTTTTTGGTTAGGACAACATAGTTATATACAGTTACATCTTGAGCCTTCTCATTTTGCTTGGAGATGGTGCGTTGTGCATTTCCACTCATAAAAACGAGGGTAAGGATAAGGGTCGAAAGAATTGTTTTCATTGATTTCATGGATTTTGGTTTTTAGATGTTTTTATATCGTTTAAAATAAAGAATAAAAGGCCGCCTGCAATGGCCACATTCTTTAAAAGTGGTCCTAAGGTAGTTATTTGTCCCACTTGAATGGTAATGGAAATTGGAATAAGAATGGCTAAAAGTATAATTGCAGCCCAGCGCGTCTTAAAGCCGATCAAAAAACTCAAACCGGCAATAATCATAACGATTCCCGAAAGAATTACTAATAGCTCCAAATTCCCAAAAAACATGGCAAAGCCTTTAAATTGTGCCATCTCTATGCGGTGGGTGGTTTTTTCAATTTCGACTAAATGGTTAAATCCGGCCACCAAGAAAATACCACTTACCATTATACGCAATAATTGAATACTGCGTTTACTGACATTAATTGATGAAGTCATACGTTTTTAGAGTTTATTTATCGGTAAAAAAACCTGGCATTTCCATCTTCAAAATACTAGGATTTAAAAATAACTTCAATTTTTAAATACAGTATCTGACACATTGATTCGTTAGAAAAATTAATTATTTTCCAGGACCAGGTCTTACTGACAATCAATAAGAATTAAAAGTTTTATATTATTTCTGAGCCTACGGGTATGGATATTTCAATTTTGTCCATCGATGGCGACAGAAAACTTACTGATGTGAAAGGGGAATTATTGCTTGGGAGGAGTATAGAATTGCTTCGAAAATAAGTCTGATCGGAAAGAATCCCTAAATGCATAATCTTCAAAGTTGTCTTCCACTAATTGAATTACGAAGGTGGGAATTTTAAAATCATAAACAGAAGTACAAATTGCGGGAATTTGAACCGCTGATGGCGTAGGATAGTCGATGGTCTCCGATTCCGAATTGGATTTTGAATCGCTAGTTTTTTTACAAAATGGATTGATAATGGTAATATCCTCTCCAGTGACCACTTCTAACAATATAGCAGCATTGGCGGCGAAAATGTTCATCATGAACAGGCCGGTCAATAATATAGATATGATAGTCTTTGGAATCATTGAAGCAAATCTATAAATAATTTGCGGTAGGGATTGTAACTTAAGTTACACATGAAAATTTTTTGAGATCAAGGTGAATAAATAGGAGGCCTATTCGATATATATAGAGATGTTGTATTGATATTAACATTTTGATGCCTTAACCACTATGTTTTATACCTCCAAATAAAATTTTAACAATAAGTAATGTTTACTATTTTAGCGAAAGAACATTAATAACTAACCAATAATAAAAATCATGAAAAAAATCACAATCTTATTTACAATTCTTGCAGTATGTTTAATTGGATGCGGCAAGGATGATGGTGTTGATGTACAAAATCAACAAGGAAATGGACAAGGTGGGTCTGGAGTTCCATACACCTATAATCTAAAAATTGAACAAGGTGAAAATGCCGGTTTTGAAATGTCTGGGGAAGTTCCAAATAGCGATTGTATTGGCTTATATACTTCAGAATCCGGCAATGCAGAGAAAACGATTACTTTTGGCATTTATCATGACGAATTGACCATGTTTGGCGGAATAAGGACAGATTCAAACGGGAATGTTGTAAGAGATGTTACTGAAAATAGAGATGGATGGAATATAACCATGCTTCCTATCAACAAATCTTTTTTAATGAAATCTGGAACTGTAAATGTTACTAATTTAAATTATGTAGGTTTTCCGCAATCTGGTTATGCTGCATTTAAATTAGAGTTCGACGGAATATTTCACCAAAATATTGATGAAAATGACATATATAAAATCTCTGGAACTATTACTGTGAATCATCCTGCATTATAATTTCAACAAAATTTTTTTTATAGAATTGAAATATGTTTTAAAGAGGCAGTCCATTAGGCTGCCTCGTTTTCTTTGATGACTATTTTGCGTTAAGAATTTCAATAAAGACTTTTCTATTCCATATAAAAGGGATAAATGACTTTCCTCATTTTTAACACTAGAAATAAAAGGTATATTTGAATTCTATTAACCAATTCGATAAACAATGACCATAAACATTCAGTACTTAAAAATGCCCACGAGCGATTCCATGAACGAATATGTGGAGAAAAGACTTGAAAAGCTGGCTGAGAAATTTGATTGGATTATCCGCGCTGAGGTAATTTTCAAATTGGAGAACAACGTGTATGGAAAAGGAAATATTTGCGAAATTGAGTTGAGCGCGCCTGGTCCAAAACTTTTTGCCTCAACCAAAGCAGAAACCTTTGAAGCCGCTGCCAAAGAAACTATTCTAGATTTGGAAAGGCAGTGTATAAAGCGAAAAGCAAAAATGACAACCCACTAAAATATATTTAGAATGAAGATGAAAAAAATATTAGTCCCCACAGATTTCTCAAAACCATCTGAAAACGCATTGGAGGTTGCAGCCTCTATCGCTAAAGAGCACAATGCAGAAATCGTGGTCCTTCACATGATGGGCCTTTCTGACGCTGTTGTAACCAAAAATGAAAGCCGTGAGGTTTTTGAGGCAATGTATTATATGAGACTTGCTGAAAAACGTTTTAAGGATCTTTTGGATAAAGACTATCTGAATGGTATAACCGTTTCGGATATAGTACATAATTACACGGCTTTTGGCGAGATAAACGATATCGCTGTTGAGATGAATATTGACCTGATCGTAATGGGATCTCATGGAACTACAGGTCTAAAAGAAGTCTTTGTAGGAAGCAATACAGAAAAAGTAGTTCGAACTTCAGAAATTCCAGTTTTGGTAATAAAGCATCGTGCTGAAGATTTCAAACCCAAATACGGACTATTCGCGTGTGATTTCCTACCAAATTCCATCGGTCCCTACAAAAGAGCCAAACGTATGTTCGACCTGTTGGGAATAGATATGGAATTGCTTTATATCAATCTAGCCGGGGATTTCAGAAGCACACGTGAAATCGAAAAGCGTATCCTAAAGTTTTTGACCGATGCCCAAGAAGATAATCCCTTGGTTACATTGAACAAAGTAATTCAATACAACGATTATTCTGTAGAAGCAGGGATATTTGCATACAGTCAAGTTGCAAATGCCGATCTGATTGCTTTACCAACTCAAGGCAGACAAGGTCTAGCGCATTTCTTCTCTGGAAGTATTGGAGAAGATGTTGTGAACCATTCAGATTTGCCGGTAATGACCTTTAGAGTATAATAACTTGCGTTCGGCATCAATTAGTTTAAAAAAGCAGGAATACCAATGTGGGATTCCTGCTTTTTAATTTTTTTTATACGTTCAAGCTATTCTATAACGCTGTGTGTAAAGCAATTTCCACCATTCTTGAAAAACTGCTTTCACGTTCCTCCGAAGACGTAACTTCTCCCGTGACCAAGGAATCTGAAATGGTCATAATTGCCAAAGCTTGTACATTGAATTTGGCTGCAATAGTATACAGGCCTGCTGTTTCCATTTCAACACATAAAACTCCGAATTCGGCCCATTTCTTATAGTTTTCAAAATCGTCTTCATAAAATTGATCACTTGAAAGAACGTTGCCAGCCTTTATTGGAATATTATTTTCCTCGGCAAATAACGCTGCTTTCATAAACAGTTCAAAGTTTGCAGTAGGAGAGTAGTCGCTATTGACAAAACGGCTATTGTTGATTCCGGATGTGGAAGAAGCTGCCATCGCTATTACAACATCTCTGAGATTTACATTTTTTTGATACGATCCTGCAGAGCCCACTCTAATTAGTTTTTTAACTCCATAATCATTGATTAGCTCGTGACAATATATCAATGCGGATGGAATTCCCATTCCAGTGCCTTGAACAGAGATTCTCTGTCCTTTATAAGTTCCAGTGTATCCCAACATACCCCGAACTTCATTATAACATTTTGCGTCATCAAGAAAATTTTCGGCAATCCACTTGGCTCTCAGGGGGTCTCCAGGCAACAAGATTGATTCTGCAATTTCTCCTGGTTTGGCCTCAATATGTGTGCTCATTCGTATCTCTATTTTTAAGATCGGAAACAATTGCAACACCAGATGATGTGCCAATTCTGCTTACGCCCATTTCTATAAATTTATTTGCTGTTTCAAGGTCGCGAATTCCACCTGAGGCTTTTATTTTTATAATGTTGCCAACTTCTTCGCGCATAATTTCTACAGCTTTTTCCGTAGCTCCACCAGTACCGAATCCAGTTGATGTTTTTACGAAATCAGCATTCGCTTTGATAGCTATTTTGCAAGCTTTCCTTATTTCTTCTTCCGATAGATAACAGGTTTCAAGAATGACCTTCAAGATACAAGAACCAATTGCTTTTTTTACTTCTGTTATTTCTGTGGTCACTGCTTCATACCATTCGCCTTTTAAAAAACCCACATTGATGACCATATCAATTTCATCAGCTCCATATTCAACGGCAATTTCTGCTTCTCTTATTTTTGATTCTGGCGTGGATGCGCCTAAAGGAAAACCTATGACGGCAACTATTTTAACTTTAGAATCGTTTAAATTATCTTTTGCCAAGGGTACGTAGCATCCATTTACACAGACCGAATAGAAATTATAGGTTTTTGCTTCTTGGCAAAGTGCGATAATATCCTCGGGAGTAGCCGAAGACTTCAGTAAAGTATGGTCAATATATTGATTCAGCTCCATTACGTGCTATGTTGTTTAATGATGGATACCAAGTCATTTTTTTGAAGAACTCCGCTTTGTCGCCATTTTTGTGCTCCATTTTTAAACAGGATCATTGTGGGAACACCTCGAACCTGAAATTGGGAAGCCAAGGGTTGATTTTTATCCACATCTATTTTTACAATCTTAACGTCATCGCCCAATTCATCTTTTACTTCTTTTAGAATTGGAGCCAACGTTTTGCACGGACCACACCATTCCGCGAAGAAATCAACTAATACAGGTGTCTCGGAATCTATTATATCTTTAAAATTCTTTTTCATGATAGGATTCGTTTTAGGAGTGAATTTTGATTTTGTTCACTCGGTTATTCCTCTATTTAATTGGCCAGTGGATTTATTTTGTTTTTCCTTAAAACAGTTCGTAAGGAGTCGAGCGGAATTTTAATAGAATAAGTTCCAGTATAGGATGGACAAATTATGCAGTCGTCAAAATAGTATTCAACAGAATTGTCGGTGATCACAAAATTGTTCTTGGAATTTATGAAGTCATCTGAAGATACTGCCCAACAATCGTAATAAATATCACCGGAATTTATTTTTTCTAGAAGCAATCCGTTTAAAATATTCCGAAGTTCTTCTTCCGAGTTATCAACGAAAAAACTATCATACTTCATAAAATTGCCATCTACCAAATCAAAATTCAATGTTTCGAAAGTATAGGATGCGTGTGCAGCGCCAGTGTAGTGATTTTCTTTATAAAATAGAACACTGATCAGTCTATCGTTAAGGTTGTAGATTTTATATTCAATCATTCGTTTCTCTGTCTCCTTAGGAACACCCAACGAGTCGCACAATCTTTTCTCTTCTCTAATCTGCTTTTCTATTTCCTTGGTGTCAAGATAGTTCTTGCTAATATATTTATTGAAGTTATCATATATTGGATTTAATTCAGGATTTAAATAAGGGTACTGAAAATCCATTAAATAGTCATCTGTTTGTTTTAAGAGAGATTTCGATATAACCAGATTATCCAATTCTTCTCTTTGATCCTCTTTTCCAACAAGCTCTTGCCTCTTTAAATTGAATGTTTTTTGTTTTTGTTCGAAATCTTTATCGGAAAACTTGGTTGAGGGCGAAGTGTTTACGGCAGGAGATTCTGTATCAATATTTTTTTTAGGATCGTTTTTACATCCCGAAAGTATTAATAGAATAAAAACTGGAAGAAGTGTCTTCATAAGTAGGTGTGGTATTTTGTCCATAAAAATAATGAAACATAATGTTAAAGCACAATATCCTACTTTTTCTTTTAGGCTTCCGTGCTGGAAAGAACTTTTTTTAGTTTGGCAAGCATAATTAGTTCACTCTTATTCTTACCGGCAAAAGCTGTGGCAATGGCATTTGCGGTGCGCCATATAAGTTTATTTCGTTCTTTGGTAAAAAGGTCGGGATGGTTATTTTTATAATTTACAAAGCTATCAAAACAATCATTGGCGTCTAGTTGCTCATAATCAAACCAATCAAAAACCACTTCAATCTGGCTCACAGCGTCGGAATGAAAGGGATCTTTGGAACTATCCATTCTTTTCCAATCCAGGGTTACTAGATTTTTTAATGCCTGATATTCCGCTTCTCTCACAACATTATCTGCTGCGGCAATTGCGTAAAACAATTCGCCCATTTTTTGATAATATAGCAATTGTGGTCTATTGGAAGATTCCATATTATTCACCAATTTTAATTTTTAAAAGAAGGTAAACTTAAGTCCTATTATCAGTGATTTTTATGATAAAAATCAGTCTCCTGGAAATATTTAAAATTCATACTTTTGCCCTGTGAAGGATTTTGAAGGAAAAAGGAGTGATATTTTTAGGATTCTATCCGAAGCTATATCCGAAGGTATTATCATTGTTAACCAAGAACAAAAAATTGTGGCGTCAAACGAAGCCGCAGATAATATGTTTGGTTACAACACGCGTGAATTAATAGGAGCTGATCTTAACGTATTGCTACCTCGAAAATATCATGAGAACCACCGGGGTCAAGTAAATGATTTCCTGAAAAAGAGCGATCCACGTCAAATGGGCCATGGCCGCGATTTATACGGCCTAAGAAAGGATGGTAGTGTTTTTCCGGTAGAAGCTGGTCTAAATCCTTTTGAGGTGATGGGCAGTAGGTATGTGATGGCTCTTGTTACTGATATTTCCGTTCGAAAAAACCAAGAACAGCAAATTATTGAACTGAATTCCCATTTAGAACAGAAGATAGAAAAACGGACTGCCGATCTTAGAGAAAGTGTTAATGAGCTTAGGGAAGAGGTAGCCAGACGAAAAGAAGCTGAACATAAAATCTCTGAAGCTTTGCGAAAAGAGCGAGAACTTGGAGAGCTCAAAACGAAATTTCTTTCTTTAGTGTCCCATGAATTTAAAACTCCCTTAAGCGGAATTCTTACATCGGCCACATTGGCACAAAAATATACACAGACCGATCAACAGGATAAGCGCGAAAAACATTTAAAGACCATTGCCAACAAGGTAAAGTATCTCAATAATATTCTTAACGACTTTTTATCCATAGAGCGACTGGAGGCAGGAAAGGAAACCTATAAATTTGATACTTTTCCCTTGAGTAAGGTAATTAATGAAGTGGTTTATAATTCCAATATGCTCTTAAAAAAAGGACAACGAATTAACTATCCGGAAAATATTGATGATATTTCATTGACGTTTGACGAAAAGATACTGGAGCTTTCACTGACCAATCTTATTAATAATGCCATCAAATATTCCCCAGAATTTACTGTGATTGATGTTTTAGTTTCCGAAGAAAAAGATTGGCTAATAATTAAGATTATTGATGAAGGTATTGGCATTCCACAAAGCGAGCAGAAGTTCATTTTCAATCGCTATTTCCGCGCAGAAAACGCCCTCTTGAACCAAGGAACTGGAATTGGATTGAACATAGTAAAAAGCCATTTGGAAAGTCTTGGAGGAAAGATCATTTTTGAGAGTGAAGAAAATAAAGGTAGCGTTTTCACAATTTCGATCCCTGTACGAAACTAAGGTGAAAAACTGAAATATCTTCAGATAAATTGGAATGTTGCATTTTGAAGTTGGGCAAAAACTTCAGCACATTTCCGATTAATTCTGAAGACCGCTGTCATGGAAGCATACAAAATATCTTCTCAGTGTATGTTGAAAATTTTACAATTCGATATAGCCTTTCGAATTAAGGAGTATCTTTGCACTGAATTTTGGTGAGCCGTTTTTTTTCAATTTTTTTGATATAGAAAATGCTCTTAAAAGGGAAATGGGTGAATGAGGAGTGGTTTATAACTTCCAAATGAATCCCATGCTGTTCCCGCAACTGTAAGTCGTCCCGAATTTTTTTCGGGAGTGCATTACTTAAAAACCACTGTTCCCTAGCGGGGATGGGAAGGTAGCACAAATGACAAGCCAGGAGACCTGCCAGATTCTTAACATAAAATCATCAAACTTTCGGGATAAAGGTTGAATTATGAATCGACACAGTTTTCATATTGTATTATTTCTCTTGTTTTGCCAGGCTAGCGCTTTTGCACAGTTGGATTCCCTCCAACAATTGCCCGAAGTGATTTTGGCCGATGCCCGGCTAGTGCATTTCTCCAAAGGTTTTAAGCTTGAAAAAATAGAGGATTCTTTAGTGCGTAGAACTCCAGCGTCTCTTACTGAAACCCTACGATATAATTCCTCCATTTATTTTAAGGAAAATGGATACGGCATGGTTTCCTCACCATCATTCCGTGGAACGAATGCCGCACAAACTGCAGTAATCTGGAATGGAATTAATATTAACTCCAATTTTACAGGACAGACAGACTTTAATATTATCTCTCCATTGAATTATGATGATATTTCGGTACGCAGCGGGGGAGGAGGCGTTCAATATGGTAGTGGTGCCGTGGGTGGAAGCGTGCATTTAAACAATAACATTTCCTTTGATGACCAAGATGTCACTAATATTGGAATGCGTTTTGGGAGCTTCGGAACTTTAGGAGGGAATGTTTCCACTTCGAAAACTTGGGGAGACCATTTTTTAAATGTGGGAGTGGACTTTGAAAGCTCCGAAAATAACTATGATTACGTTGGGAAAGATAAAAAAAATGCCCACGGTGAATTTTTAAAGTTTACAGCAAAAATTAATGAAGGTCGTAAGATTAGACGGGGGTTGGCTACATGGAATTCTGAATATTCATATAGTGATAGAAATTTTTCAGGAAGCCTAAACACCATCGGTAGGGATGGTTATAAAGATATCAATACCAGAAACCTTTGGCAGATAAGACAACAATATGGTCTATTTAAAACCATTGCCAAAGCTGCCCATCTTTTTGAGCAATATCGATATTATCCCGACTCTGAAAGACCTAAATATTCTCAAGGTCGAGCGCATACATTTTTAGGAGGGATAGAGTCTGAGGTTTTGTTGGGGAAAAATATTCGCTTAAATGGAAAGGTAGAATGTACATATGTGGATGCGGAAGGAGAAAATATTGGCAGTCAGGAAAGAAAGACACTTTCCACAGTGTTTTTGATGAATCATAAACTTTCCCGTAAATTCAGTTATGGAATTAATTTTCGAAAGGAATTTTTTAATGATTTTGAAAATCCCATCCTATTTTCCGCGGATGCAAAATGGAATTTAATAGACGGCTATGCGCTTCGCTTTAATGGTTCCAAAAACTATCGAGTTCCAACCTTCAATGACTTATACTGGTATGCGGGCGGTAATTATGAGTTGAAACCTGAAACATCTTATCAAATTGAAATAGGACATGAATTTAATTTCGGAAAATTCAAAATTGATTTGGCAACCTATTATATTTCTTCAGAAAACATGATAAAATGGGTGCCCGCTTCAGGATCTCTGTGGAAACCGTCGAATATATCAACTTCACAGAACATCGGATTGGAAGTAAAGGGTAATTATGAATTTCAATTGAGGAAGGATCAACATTTAAGCATGCAGCTTCTATATTCCTATACAGATGCAAAAGATCTGGATAAAGATATGCAGTTCATTTATGTTCCATTTCACAAAGGAAATGCTTCACTCAATTATAGATTTAAAAATCTCAGCTCATACCTTCAAGGAATATATACGGGTATGGCTTTTACCACTACGGATAACAGCGATACCGTGGAGGCTTCAACTATTTTTGACTTTGGAATCCAATACAGGATTTCTGCCCGTCCGGATATTGCCATTGGAGGGAGTATTAGAAATATTTTCAATTCCTATTATGAAAATGTTGCCTATCGCCCAATGCCATCTCGAAATTTTCAAGTCTTTTTAAATATTAATCTATAAATCAATTAAACAATGAAAAATTATTTAATTCCTTTTACTGCCTTTGCACTGGTGTTTGCTTCGTGCAGTAGTGATGATGACAACATTCAACCAGCGCCAATTCCTTCCGATTATGAAAAAGGAATTTTGATAACGAATGAAGGACCTTTTAATAACGGGAGTGGAACGATAACTTTTGTTTCCGAAGATTTTGCAACTGTAGAAAATAACGTCTACAAGAATGTCAATGGGTCAGACCTAGGTAATGTTGTGCAATCTATGGGGTTTGCAAATAATGATGCTTTTATAGTAGCTAGTAATTCACAAAAAATAATTATAACAGATCGTTACACCTTTCAAAAGAAAGATTCAATTGTAACCGGTCTGGAAAACCCTCGATATTTTGCATCCAGTGGCCAAAATAGAGGATATGTTACCGATTGGGGAGATCCAAATAATGATAATGACGATTATGTTGCTATAATCAATTTAGAAACCAATACGATTTCAGAGAATATTTCGGTTCCTTTTGGACCAGAAAGAATTTTAAATCATGGCAATAAGCTATATGTGGCTCACCAAGGAGGTTATGGATTTAACAATATAATATCTGTAATATCGGGCAATAGTGTGGAGAGCACTATTAATGTTGGAGATATTCCAGGTTCAATGACAGTAGTAGGTAATTACCTCTATGTATTGGGAAGTGGAAAACCAGATTATTCTGGAGAAGAGACTACTGGATCAATTACAAAAATTGATTTATCTACGGATCAAGTGGTCAGTATTTATACCTTTAATGGAGTAGAACATCCAAGTAATTTAACATCTGATGGAACTGATCTACTTTATAATCTTAACGGAAAAGTATATAAGATAGAGGTAAATTCCATCAATCTTCCCGGAACTCCGATTATTGATGGTTATTTCTATGCTATGGAAGCTAGAAATGGGATGCTATATGCGACAGATGCGGGTGATTTTGCAAGCCGAGGAACCTTGTACGTATATGATCTATCCAGCAATGAGCAAATCCAGGATATTCAAACTGGAATTATCCCTGGCGGAATTCATTTTAATGATTAGTACTGTTTTCTAGAAGAGTAGAATGTAGAATTTCTAACTCGAAAAATTGATCCGCAATTCATGCATTTTGAATTGCGGATTTTTATAGAGTAAAACATGGATGACTATTTTGGAGCTCGAAAATTGTAGTAATTTCCTAAAATCTTTTAAAGATAAGATCTGTAGAGTGGAAGAATTTATTGTTACCTGTTGAAACTTGTAAAAAAAAGGTTTTACCTATTTGGTATTTAGGAATTTTCCCATTGTAATTGATCGATTCTTGTATCATCTTTACTGGACTTATTAGATATTGGGAAATATTAAATAAGTTTAAGGAAGGACTGTTCATCGAGCAGTCCTTTGCAATTCAAAAGTTCCATTCTTCAAATATACCAGCTTTAGCCAAAAAAGACCTTGTTGTTATAAAAACAGCAAGGTCTTTAAAGTTTGTAAGCCTGTAAGAAGAGAAGTCGTATCTATAAGCTGTTTACTGTCCTTCGGATAGCAACAAGATCTGACAATAATTTTTCGAGCAACTTGAGGTCAAGCATATTTGCGCCGTCGCTTTTAGCATTTGCTGGATCAAAATGCGTTTCTATAAAAAGACCATCGGCACCAGTAGCTATTCCCGCACGCGCAATGGTGGTTATCATTTCAGGTCGGCCACCAGTAACTCCTGCGCTTTGATTAGGTTGTTGTAAGCTGTGGGTTACATCCAAAATAACCGGTGCATACTGCTTCATTGTTGGAATTCCCCGAAAATCGACAATCATGTCTTGGTATCCAAACATAGTTCCCCGATCTGTTATGGTTACCTGCTGGTTGTTGCAATCCAATACTTTGGTTACGGCATGTTTCATGCTTTCCGGACTCATAAACTGGCCTTTTTTTAGGTTTACAACTTTTCCCGTTTCAGCAGCAGCTACAACCAGGTCAGTTTGTCTAACCAAAAATGCAGGTATCTGCAGAACGTCAACGTATTCTGCGGCCATAGCTGCATCACTAACTTCATGGATATCTGTTACAGTGGGGACATCAAAAGTTTCCGATACTTTTCTAAGAATTTTCAGGGCTTTTTCATCACCGATTCCTGTGAAACTGTCAATTCGGCTTCTATTCGCTTTTTTAAAACTTCCTTTAAAGATAAAAGGAATTTCAAGTTGATCAGTAATTGCAACAATTTTTTCGGCAATGCGCATTGCCATTTCTTCACCTTCAATGGCACAGGGCCCCGCGAGCAGGAAAAAATTATCGGTGTGTGAGTGTTTTATTCTTGGGATGAGATTTAATTTCATTTTCTTTATGGATATCTATAGGTTTGGAAGCATTGCTTTATTTGTAATTTACTATTATTTCAGAATAAGAGAAGCTTAATATTTTTCATATTAGAAGTGTAAACTCCTCCAAATCTCCAAGATGTAACGGAATTCCGCTTTAGTCTCTATTTTTAATAAATCGAACAATATATTTCGCGGTGTCCGGAATAATTTAATATTTATTCAAAGATAATAATTGTTGGTCAAAACTATTAAGGAAACTTACCTAGCATTTTCCATACCAATATAGAATTGGTCCATGATTATTGCATTTAATTCATAATCCTGGGTTTTAATTAGAAAGTTGTGTCGAACTTATTTTTTCTACGTTATGTGGAAATAAACTAATTTTTGAATACTCACCGACATGTATTTCGTGAAAACCGAGATTAATATTCCAAGGGGCATTTATTAATACATAGCTAATTTTCCCTTCATTTTAAGGGAAAATTACTTTAATCGTGGAAACCTTTAAAATATAATTTGTACAATTGCCCTCTAATTCAACAAGAAACATTAATTTTGCACCCTCCAAAAAAAATGGAGTAACTCTATGAATATCAAAAACATTGCTATTATCGCCCACGTTGACCACGGTAAAACTACCTTGGTTGATAAAATCTTGCATCACTGTACAATTACCAATGAGCACGATCACTCAGGCGACTTGATTTTGGACAATAATGATCTTGAACGGGAACGCGGTATTACTATTACCTCAAAAAACGTTGCCGTAATGTATAAAGGAACTAAGATAAATATTATCGATACTCCTGGTCACGCCGATTTTGGTGGAGAAGTGGAACGTGTTCTGAACATGGCTGATGGTGTTTTGCTTTTGGTTGATGCATTTGAGGGACCAATGCCGCAAACGCGCTTTGTACTTCAAAAAGCATTGGCTCTAGGTTTAAAGCCTTGCGTTGTGGTCAATAAAGTGGACAAGGAGAATTGTACTCCTGAAGAAGTTCATGAAGCAGTTTTTGATTTGATGTTTGAGTTGGGGGCAGAAGAGTGGCAATTGGATTTTCCTACGGTATATGGTTCCGCAAAACAGAACTGGATGAGTGACGACTGGAAAAAACCTACAGATAGTCTTGAACCTTTGCTAGATATGGTTTTGGAACATATTCCAACCCCAGATTTCGAAGAAGGAACAGTTCAAATGCTAATAACTTCTTTGGATTATTCTGCTTTTACCGGGCGTATTGCAATAGGCCGTTTACAGAGAGGAACCCTTAAAGAAGGCATGCAGATATCTTTAGTGAAGCGTGATGGTTCAATTGTGAAATCGAAGATTAAGGAATTACATACTTTCATAGGGGGTGGCCGTAAAAAGGTTACAACCGTTGAGGCCGGAGATATTTGTGCCTTAGTAGGATTGGAAAGTTTTGATATTGGAGATACCGTTTCCGATATTAACAATCCTGAAGCATTAAAAACTATTGCAATTGATGAGCCTACAATGAGTATGCTTTTCACTATCAATGATTCTCCATTTTTCGGGAAAGACGGAAAATTTGTAACTTCTAGACATATCAAGGAACGTCTTGAAAAAGAGCTTGAAAAGAACCTTGCTCTTCGTTTGGAAAAAACAGACAGTGCCGATAAGTTCTTGGTCTTCGGGCGTGGGGTATTGCATCTTTCAGTTTTGATCGAAACTATGCGCCGTGAAGGATATGAACTTCAAATTGGCCAACCACAGGTAATCATTAGAGAAATTGAGGGTGTAAAATGTGAGCCTATTGAAGAGATGACTATTGATTTACCTGAAACTATGAGTGGCACCGCCATCAATATGGTTACTATCCGTAAAGGTGAAATGCTAAGTATGGAAGGAAAGGGTGAGAGAATGATCTGTAAATTCCATATTCCATCTAGAGGTATTATTGGTCTTAGAAACCAAATTCTTACCGCAACTGCTGGTGAAGCTATTATGACTCACCGTTTTCTTGAATATCAACCAATGAAAGGTGGAATTCCTGAAAGGCAAAACGGAAGTTTGGTATCTATGGAAACAGGTAACGCCATCCCTTATTCTATCGATAAATTACAGGATAGAGGTCGCTTTTTTGTAGATCCAGGTGAAGATATCTATGAAGGGCAGGTTATTGGAGAAAACAGCCGTCAAGATGATATGGCTGTTAACATTACAAAAACCAAAAAGCAATCGAACGTTCGTTCGTCTGGAGCAGATGAAAAAGCTAAGATTATTCCCGCAGTAAAGTTTTCTTTGGAAGAAGCTTTAGAATATATTCAAAAGGATGAATATGTTGAAGTGACTCCAAAAAACTTAAGGCTCCGTAAAATTTATTTAAAAGAAACGGACCGTAAGCGCAACAAAATATAATTTTGAAAAATTGACTTAAGAAATAGGACCAATTAATAGTACAGAGGAATTTGTTTTACTTTTTTTGGTCCTATTTTCTTTATCACTGAATTGTGACTCAATTTTAAAAGAAATTATTTTTAGACCTATAAATGATAGGTTATTTAGTTTCTTTGTTGTTCACCTAAATGTATTAATTTAAACACCTAGGTATGTATTTTCTTTATTTCGATCCAGGACTGGGAGCAATGATAGTGCAAGCGGCAGTAGCAGCAGCGGCTGGCGTTTTACTTTTTTCAAAAGGTGTAATGTATAAGGTAAAATCTTTTTTCGGACTGATAAAGGAAGAGGAAGATACCTATGACTCCATCGATATTAAGGAAGAAGACGCTGATAAAGATGATAAAAAGAACTAATACCCACGAAGCTTCGTTCAGAGATCCTTCCGGTTATGTATTCTATGATGATAAAACCTTAAGGAGAGTCGTCAATCCCATATATTTTCCACAGTATAAAAAGCTAAAGGAGAGCGGTTTTTTTAAAACTTTATTTTCCAATGGCTTATTGATTCCACACGAAGAGACTTCCATTTCTTCAGATAAGATTATTATTACTCCAGAAGAAATTCCATTCATCACCAATCCTTACGAATGGAGTTTTGAACAATACAAACACGCAGCACTTCACACCCTAAGAATTCAAAAATATGCCCTTTCTAAGGGTTTTATTTTGAAGGATGCTTCGGCATATAATATTACTTTCCACAAGGGTAAACCTGTTTTTATAGATACACTTTCTTTTGATTTCTATGAAGAAGGGACTCCTTGGCGCGCTTATAAACAATTTATCACCCATTTTTTCGGGCCTTTGGTTCTTGCGAAATATCATGGAACTGAAGTTTTCAAGATGATGCAAACGCATATTGACGGGATTCCGGTAAAGTTGATTTCTTCCATGCTTCCTGCACGTACTAGGTTGAGCTCGGTGGTTTATCCAAATATTCACCTTCTTGCCAAAATGGAAAGCAAGCACAATGAAGACTATAAGGCTGAAACGAAAATCGCTTCCCTTTCAAAGAAATCTCAGGAGAATATCTTAGAAAGTCTTTTTGACTATATCAAAGATCTCAAGTTGAAGGAAAGCACGGAATGGGGAGATTATTATTCCAAAACCAATTATGATCAAGCCGCTTTTGAGGCCAAAAAGGAACTTATAAAAAAGTGGATTACTCCTTTAGCGCCACAAAAATTGATAGACGTAGGAGGAAATGATGGTACTTTTGCGCGCACAGTGATCGATAGCGTGCCGCACATGATCGTCACCGACATTGACAGCAATGCCGTTGATCATAATTACAAACAGCTTCAGCAAAACAAAGAGACCAATATGTTGCCCTTTGTTTGCGATGTACTACAACCAGCACCGGGAATTGGTTTTAAGAATACAGAGCGCAACTCGCTGCTAGAAAGATTGTCTGATTATGCGCCCGATGTTACTTTGGCGTTGGCATTGATCCACCACATCACACTTTCAGGAAATGTTCCTTTTGTGAAATCGGCTGAATTTTTTGCTTTTTTCTCTAAAAATTTAATAATCGAATTTCCAACAAGAGAAGACTCTTGGGTAGAATCGTTGTTGGTTCGCAAGCGCGAATTCATTAATCACTTCGATTTTTATAATGAAACGGAATTCGAAAAGGGATATCTTCAATATTTTACGCTTGAAAAAAAGGAAACTGTAAAAGGAACAAGCCGATTACTTTATTTTTTCAAAACAAAATCATAGTCTAATTAAAGAACCAAGCCTTCTTTTTGTTTAACATAGGTGTATAGTTTCTATATTACCATAGGGCTCTCCCAACCCTATTGCTCGGATTTGGATATATTTGAAGACAGGAATAATTATCTTCAAAAAGTATTGACAATCTAAATGTTACATGGGTAGTTTTAAAAAGTCTTTTAACAGCATTTCACGGAATCCATTGTTTTTAGCCTTCGGCGTTGGCCTCTATCCATTGGTCTTTTATTATTCCCGTAATTTTGGAATGGTAAATTCTTGGGAGCAATTTTTTTATTTTACGCTGCTTTTTCTTGTATTGCCTCTAGTTTTTTTCACTCTTCTTGTTTGGGTAACAAAATTTTCATTTGCTTCTAAATGGAAAAAATATATTATTCCGTTCTTCAGTGTTTTTATATTTCTGTTCTATATTAAAATTGTTTTATACAGCGGAATCCAGAAGAAAATGGTTTTGGCAATTATTCTTATTGCCGCCCTTTCTGCTTATTTCCTTCATAAACACTTAAAGAGATTTGTGATTATTCAATTGCTTTTGGCAATTATTGGATTGATAAGTGTAGCGCCCATTCTTGTAAAATACATGACTCATTCCAGTACGTGGATTGAACAGCCCGACGCTATTTCAAATATAATGTTTAAAGAAAAACCTAATATTTACTACATTCAACCCGATGGTTATATAAATTTCTCTGAACTCAAAAAAGAATTATACCAAGTAGATAATTCAGACTTCGAATCATTTTTAAATGAAAATAACTTTAAGAATTATCCTGATTTCCGAAGTAATTATATCACTACGCTAACCTCAAACAGTGCTACTTTCATGATGAAGCATCACTATTACAATCATAGTGTGGATTATTCTGAAATGTTGCATGCCCGTAAAAATGTTGTTTCCAAGAATACCGTTCTAGATATTTTTAAAAGCAATGGGTACAAGACCCATATAGTCACTGAATATCCCTATTTAATGATTAACAGACCGAAGATGGGATATGACTATTCAAATTTTAATTATAATGAAATTCCATATATCACTACAGGTTTTGAGATTAAAAGAGATGTATATTCAGACTTAGAAAACGCAATCGCCAATAAAAGCACAGAAGGTAATTTCTTCTTTATTGAAATTTTTGAACCAGGCCATGTTTCTACAACCGAAGCAGCATCAAAAGGGAAAGATGAAGAACGACGACTATGGTTGGAAAAACTTAAAATAGCCAATGAAAAGATCGAAAAAATGGTTCAGCATATTATCCAAAATGATCCAGAAGCTTTAATCATGATAATGTCAGATCACGGTGGTTTTGTTGGACTAGATTACACCAGACAGATATATCACAAATCTACTAATAGAGATATTATTCACAGTGCTTTTGGCTCTATCTTGTCCATTCGTTGGCCTCATGGAAAGGCCCCAGAAATAGATTCAAATCTAAAAAGTGGCGTGAATGTTTTTAGAATTCTATTTTCCTATTTGGCAGAAGACGACAAATATTTGCAACATTTGCAATCCGATTCCAGCTATCTTATTTTAAAAGAAGGGGCAGAGTCTGGAGTATATGAATATATTGATACTCATGGAAATATGGTTTTTAATAAAATAATCGAACCAAATTAATATGGATAAAACAGAAATCAGAGAGAAAAAATTCACGTTCAAACCTATCTATATGGCTTTGATTTGTGGTTTTTATCCTTTTATTTTTTATTTCGCCAATAATTTTTGGGCCATAAATTCTTGGGAACATTTCGGATTCTTCCTCTTGGTCTTTATCGGAATTCCAATAGTGCTATTTTCAATCCTTTATTTTTCTTTCAAGTTTTTCAAATCCCTGGCGCGGTTTGGACCACAGATTCTCTTTGTGATGATTGTCATGACAGTGGCATCCTTAATGTCGCAAGCAATTTATCTGAAGCTTGAAAAGAAGATGCTGTTGGTAATCTTTCTAGTCGCTGTATTAGCAGCTTGGAAATTTCATGAACACTATAAAAAGCTACTAGTAATTGTGCTATTAATGAGCGTAATTCCCACGGTAACAGTAGCTATAAACATGATTGAACAAAGCCAGCAATCTGAATGGACCCAATTGCCTGATTCTATCTTGGATGCGAAATTCAAAGAAACTCCCAATATATATATGATCCAACCCGATGGCTATGCCGGATGGGATATGATGGAACAATCTCCATACAACTTTGAAAATCCATTTTACAACTGGTTGGAAGAGAATGAATTTAAGATTTATCCCAACTTCAGGAGCAATTATCCTGCAAGTCTCGCGTCCAATTCCTCTATGTTTTCAATGAGGCAACACCGTTTTGGGAAAGCTCTTTTTCCGTCTATTGATATGCCCAACGCTCGTGATATAATTGCTGGAAATAATAACGTCATTGAAGTCTTTAAGAGAAATGGCTACTCCAACTTCTTTATTGTTCAGGACGAATATTTTCAACAAAATAGGCCCGATCCAAAGTATGATTATTACAATATTGATCCCCATGAAATTCCATATTTCAGCGACGATAACAGCGTAAAGAAAGTTGTTTTTGACGATCTGAAGGCTGCGATGGACACAGTGCAAAATCAAGGACCGCGATTTTATTTTGTAGAAAGATTGCTTCCGCATCACATTCATTTTGCCGCTCCAAAAGAGGAAGAGCGTGACACCTATATAGAAAAAATCAAGGATATAAATATATGGTTGGAAAATACTGTAAATTATATTTCAGAAAAAGACCCGAATGCCATTGTTATAATTTTAGCAGACCATGGCGGCTGGGTTGGTCTGGGGAGTTATCCCGAAATGTTTTCAACAACCAATCCAGAGCAACTTCATTCCATTTATTCAACTTTGGCAGCCATCAAATGGAATGGGCATTTAAATGAAGGAATGGATTCCGAATTGCGAAGCAACGTCAATATATTCCGGGTGTTGTTTTCTGTTTTAAGTGGAAATTCAGAACACTTAAAATATTTGGAGGACAATTCCAGTTATAACTTGCAAAATGGTACCTTTTCGAAATCGGTGAAAGCAGTTATTGATAACGATGGAAAAGTAATATTGAAATAAATTAGATCATAGGAATTGGATACTTACGAAGTCATAAAATACAGAACAGCCCACCAAATCCCGTGGGATACCTTTATAAAGAAATCCAAGAATGGCACCTTTTTGTTCCAACGTGATTTTATGGATTATCATGCAGATAGGTTTACGGATCATTCGCTGATGGTTTATAGAAATGAAAAGCTTGTAGCATTACTCCCCGCAAACCTTAAGGAAAACATATTATATTCTCATCAAGGACTTAGTTATGGAGGCCTTGTTCTGGGTTCAAAAATCACTTTTGAGGCTGTTCTAGACGTTTTCAAATATTTACTTTCTTATCTGAATGAGAATGGAATTGAAACTTTAAACGTCAAACTTCCTCCGAAAATATATCATCAATTGCCAAGTGACGAGATGGAATATCTGTTGTTTCTCGTTAAAGCAAAACTCCTGCGTAGGGATTTAAGCAGTAGTGTATTTTATGAAAACCCTTTAAAAATTGAATCTTCCAACCGTATACGTGGAATTAAGAAAGGAGCTAAAAATGAATTAATGGTAGGAGAAGGGCCAAATTTCAAATCTTTTTGGGAGGAAGTGTTGGAGCCAAATCTAAAATCCAGTCATAACCAAAAACCTGTTCACTCCGTGGAGGAAATCAAATTATTGCAATCACGATTTCCACAAAATATAAATCAGTACAATGTGTATAAAAACGATAAAATAGTAGCTGGAACAACTATCTTTGAAACCGCGACGGTCGCACATGCCCAGTATATTTCCGCAAATGATTTAGGAAGGAAAACTGGCGGCCTGGATTTTCTATTTGATTATTTATTGAAACATTATTCCCATAAAAAATATTTTGACTTCGGAATTTCAAATGAAGCTCAGGGCTTGAAAGTGAACAAAGGTTTGCTGCATTGGAAAGAATCCTTTGGCGGCAGGAGTATTGCGCATGATTTCTATGAGATCAAAACAGAAAACCATCACCTCTTAAACAATGTTTATCTATGATTCCGTTTTTGGACTTAAAAGCGATCAACCACCGATTTGAGAATGACTTCCAGATTGAACTCAAGCAGTTTTTGGAATCCGGATATTATATTTTGGGAAATCAGGTGAAATTGTTTGAGGCAAACTTTGCTAGGTATTGTGGAAGTGAGCACTGTATTGGTGTGGGCAATGGATTGGATGCATTGCGATTGATTTTGGAAGGGTATAAAGTTCTAGGGAAACTAAAGGATGATGACGAAGTCTTGGTTGCATCAAACACGTATATAGCAACTATTTTAGCAATCAAACAAGCGGGATTAAAACCCATTTTGGTCGAAGCCGAGGCCGAGACCTACAACTTTAATTTAGAATCCTTAAAAAAATCAATTTCTGAAAAGACAAAAGCATTAATGCCTGTTCATCTCTACGGACAACTATCGCCGATGGATGAAATCCTAGAGATTTCAAAGAAGCACGGGCTGTTGGTAATAGAAGATGCTGCACAGGCACATGGCGCTACAGATGCAGATGGAAATCGGGCTGGAAATCTGGGGGACGCTGCAGGATTTAGTTTTTATCCCACAAAAAACCTCGGGGCTTTGGGAGATGGAGGAGCAATAACAACCAATGATGATGACTTGGCAAAAGTGGTTTTGAAACTTCGAAATTATGGGACGTCAAGTAAATATGTGAATGACATTTTTGGTTTTAATTCCAGACTTGACGAACTGCAAGCGGCATTTTTAAATTGTAAATTGCCGAGTTTGAATATGGATAATAACCGCCGTCGGGAAATAGCAAAGCGATATATTTCTGAAATTAAGAGTAATAAAATATCGCTTCCAAAATATGACCGGAGCGACAATCACGTCTTTCATCTTTTTGTGGTTCAAGTGAAAAATAGATTTGAATTCATTGATTTTCTTGACCGAAATGGAATAGGGCATTTGATACATTATCCTATTGCGCCTCACCAACAACAAGCACTTGCGGAATATAAAGATTTGAAATTTCCAATAACGGAAAAGATCCATGACGAAATAATTAGCCTTCCTATGAGTCCTGTTATGGCTGAAGTAGATGTGGAGCGGGTGATTGAGGTATTGAACGAGTATTGAGTTGGGAAAGAACTTTTTGAAAACAATACGTCAATAAATCATGAACAACGATTTATTTAACCTGGAAACCTCCTGCGGCGTGCAGGTCTTAAACCCCTAATCCATAAACGAGCTTTATAATTTTGAAACTTCCAGCCTTTATAAAGAATAATCTCCTTTTAAAAATGACTTCACTCAATGCAGTTGTGATAGGCATACGCTTGGTTATTTCATTTTTCATTCAAAGATTATTAGCAAGTTTGGTTGGGGAGGCAGGAATGTCAAAAGTTGGACAAGTGAGAAACTTGACAGAGCTTTTGGGATCCTTCGCGACTTTGGGTGTTTTTAGTGGTATTGTTAAATATGTAGCCGAACATAAGAACGATAAGGAGCAACTTCTTAGATTGTTTTCTACCACCTTCGTCTTTTCAGTTCTAGCAATTTCCGCGACCAGTATAACCCTGTTAATCTTCGCCGAACACTTTAGTGTTCTTCTTTTCGATAGTTCTGAGTTCGTATATTTAATAAGATTATTTGCAGTCGTAGTGCCTGCAATTACTTTAAATAGAATTTTCACCGGCATTGTAAACGGTCTTTCAGAGTATAAAAAACTGGCTAAAATTGATCTTATCAGCTATGTGTTAAGCTCTATACTCACGGTTGGCATGTTGCTTAGCTTCAATATTGATGGGGCATTAATAGCAATAGCTATTACTCCCGTGATACAATTATCTGTTCTCCTGTTTATTTTCTTTAAAGTCCTAAGGGAGTATGTTCACTTTTCGAAGCTCACATTCAGAATACCCATGGCAAAAGGGTTATTGGCTTTTTCATTAATGTCTTTTTTCTCGACCATTTTGATGAATTATGTGGAAATCGATATACGCACAATGTTGATTAAACGCATCTCCGAATCGGATGCGGGTATTTGGACTTCAATGACCTTTATCTCCAAAAACTACATGGTATTCGCTGGATCTATTTTTACATTATATGTTGTTCCAAAATTTGCTTCCATTTATAATGGATTGGACTTTAAAAAAGAAGTTGTCAATATCTACAAAACCTTATTGCCACTTTTTGGAGTGGGGATGATTGTTGTTTATTTATTCAGAAATATTTTAATCGATGCGATTTATCCTGGGTTTAATGAAATGGCCCCTTTGTTCAAATGGCAGCTTATGGGAGATTTCATTAGGCTTGCTGCTTTAGTCTTGGCCCATCAGTTTATGGCGAAAAAAATGGTCCGAAATTTTATATTTTCCGAAGTACTTTCACTTGGTCTTTTTTATGGGTTAGCCTATTATTTATCTGAAATTTATGGAGTTGAAGGCGTAGTAATGGCCCATTTTATTAGATATATTATTTACTTCTTTGTAGTATTATACTTAGTTTTCAGATACTTCAGAAGAGGTGGTGGAAAGAGTGAAGTGATAGAATAAAATCAACCCAATTGATTTCGCGATTGTATGCATGCTTTCTTTAGTAGGCACTTGTTTATCATTATCTTTGTCGGGAATTTTTTTGAAGAACAATTTATTGATTTCCTATGGCATTAAAGCTGTTTAATCCTTTTGACGATTTAATTTTTGACGAACATTTTTGCTTTCTCACGGGGACTTTAACCAATGAAACCATCAAGGTTTTTCCCGAATGGCTCATGGACCATTTTAAATTTGCGGATGAAAAAATCGAAATGTTGGATAAGGTCAAATCCTATCAGTATTCCGATTTAGAATTGCCCTGTTCTCCAGAAGTTAAAACGGCTTTTGCCGACCTGGATTTAAAAATTCAAGATGCTTATAAAAAGGGCTATGAGGGAATGGCATCTCTCGATGAAGAACTTATCTTTCAATGGACGGGAAGGATTGTTTATGGATTGCTATACTATGAAATGGTTTACGAAAGAGATCGACTTCAGAGACGAGGCGAAGAGTTTTCTCTTTCTCCTTACTTAAAAGAGCGTTTCCGACTTTTTCATTTAATGCTCCAGTCTCTAATTGAACCCGTATCTTTTTCGGAAAGAAAACCTTGGAGTATCGCTGTTTTTCCACTTAAATATTCTGCGGATATTTTCAGTTATCGCGATGACACGGTCAATCTATTGTTCCAAATGGGAGTCAATGGTTTTGGTCTAATTGTTTGTTTTCAGGATAATGGCGTGATAGGGGAGCAGAATAAAGAAATTCTCGATAAAATGAAGGGGCATGTTCTGCATCCTATACAGTTTGAAGAGCTATATGCGCGATTCCATTATTACGATTATATTTTGCAACATAAGCCCGAATATAAAATTGAAAACACTGAAAATGGGATTCATATTGAAGCACTTCCTATGAAACCCACCGAGAACCGTCCACTTTTTGGATTCTGGGATGAAGATATTTTCGCACAGCTTCAAGCTAATTATTGGTCGGTTTACGGAATTCAAAGAGAGGATATTATCAAGTTTCAAAAACCACCGCTTAGCTATTTGGAAAATCCATACACAAAGGATTTCATTGATCCGGAGAATATTGAATTGCCGTTTTGATTGGAGTTTAGGGGGTTATAAGGTTAGAAGGTCAAAAGGTTATAAATTCAGAACGGGCCAAAAGTTACGATTTGTTCCTCTTCAAAATCTCCACCTCTCACCTCTACCTCTCCAATTCCCAAACCTCCAAATACTTCTTTGCAATAAGAACATAATCATGTTCCTTTTCGATAAAAGCACGGGCATTGGTTGAAATAGCAATAAGTTTTTTGGGATCCAAAATAAGTTTCTCCAGTTTTTGAAATAAATAATCCACGTCCGGAAGTGTGTTGACACAGACTTCACCAGCTTTTAGATTATATCTTTCCAAAAACTCGGTCTCTGCACCAGTAAAAACTACTTTTCCTTTTGCCATAGCTTCCAAGGCATTATAGCCTTGATCATAAGAGAAAACCTGATCCAAGATTATATGGGCCGAATTATACTTTTCTATGTATTCTGAATATGGAACATCTTCAACAGTAACCACTTCTACCTTTGAAGGATATTTATCAAGAATCAACTTTAAGGCAGCTTCAAAATAATCATTCCCTTTTTTGAAATAGTTGGCTCTATTGATTCCGTGGAAAATGACGATTCGATCTTGTATTGAAAGTGGGGTGAACATCAATTTATCAGTATTCACTGGATTTGGCATTAGGCCCAAATATTTTTTATGCTCTTGAAGAGGAATGTCATAATCCATATCCGACGTCATGACGCCATCTATTTTATCGAAAATAAATTGATGCAGCTTCTGAAATTTCGGTTGTAGATATTTCAGGGTATGTGCAAAGTCTTTCTTTGATATTTTACCATCGAATAAAGGAGTGAATATGGAGTATCGCAATTTTTTTTCGAAAGCAAACTTTACGCTTGTATAATCCTCGCCACAAGAAAGCAAAAAGAGTTTCTTGTTGTTTTTATTTAGAAATGAGATGATTTCTTTTTCATATTTAGGTTCAATGGCGAAGGGACTTTCGTTGATCAACTGAACCACGTCAAAGTCTCGAAGCTTTTCTTTATTGCTGAAAAATTGATTTTTTAAAGAGATTGAAGTGAGGTCTATACCAAACATCTTGTAAAGACCGACTTTTATCTTCTTTAACATTCCACTGTCGAAGCGTCGTTTCAGGAGAATATCTGAAGGAAACTGTTTAAAATGGTCACCAGTTGACACCAAGGTAACTTCATGACCAATATTTTGCAGGCCTTCTTTTAAAGAATTGTGAAGTCTACTGTATTCGCCTATCAAGAGGATTTTCATTCTTTATAACGTTGGCTAAGGGTTTTTTTCAATGTTCAAAAAAAAGTTTTTTGTGATTTTTAAAGTGTTAATTTGATCCCCGCAATGAGAATTTAATTTCACCGGCATTAGGAAGAAAATACTCTTATAAACCTATCTTTGTCTTGTGAAATCAAAAATACACAATAAATAACGATGCCACTTGAAAAGAAATTTAAAGTGTGTTTAGTGTCCATTTCATTGGCTGGTGGCGGTTTGGAGCGATCTTGTGCCATGCTTTCTTTTATGTTAGAAAAAAAAGGACACGAAGTTCACATAGTAATTTTGAATGATGAAATTGATTATCCATTTACGGGTAAAATGTTCAATTTGGGTAAATTAAAAACCCAGAATGATACTCCTGCAAAACGATTGCTTCGCTTTAATAAATTTCGTAATTATTTAAAGAAAGAGGCTTTCGATGTGATAATAGACCACAGACCTAAAAACAATTTCAAGCGGGAACTGTTTTATTCAAACTTCATCTATAGGAATATCAATAAGATATACGTTGTTCACGGATCAAGGCGCGAGGAGTATCTAACAGAGAAGCCCACTAAATTTGCGAAGATTTACAGAGAAAACATATTGAATATTGCCGTTTCAGAATACATTGAAGAAGAAATTCTGAAGAAGGAAGGAATCAATAACAGCCTGACCATTCATAATGCTTTTGATCCATCGTGGGATAAAGAATTGGAAGCTCTTCCGCCAATTTTGGAAGGAAAAACCTATTTGCTTTCCTATGGTAGATTGGATGACGACATAAAGGATTTTTCTTTTTTGATAGAATCTTTTTCTAAGTCCAAACTTTGGAAAAAGGATATTTACCTTGTCATTCTTGGAGATGGAAAGGACAAGGATAAACTTCAAAAACTTGCGGCTTCCAAAGATTGCATGTCATGGGTTTTGTTTTTGCCTTTCACAAAAAATCCTTTTGCGATTATTAGGAATGCCCGATGCGTAACTCTTACAAGTAAACATGAAGGTTTTCCCATGGTTTTGGTGGAATCACTTGGTGTTGGAATACCCGTAGTTTCATTGGATGTAGTTTCTGGGCCTTCGGAAATAGTCCAACATCAACAAAACGGTTTGCTGATTGCGGAAAGAAGTTTACCTTTATTTTCGGAAGCACTTCAGCAAATATGTTTGAATGAAGCGCTTTATCAAGACCTAAAAAGAAACGCAAAACCATCCGTTGAAAAATTTTCAATGCACACCATTTCTGAAAAATGGAACCAAGCTTTACAATATGCCCTACACTGATTTGAATAAAACTGATTTGAACAAAATAGAACTAAAGGAAATTGTTAAAATCAGTGATCCTGATGGCCGAGGAAATTTATCCGTGGTAGAAAAAGATTTTCTGCCTTTTGTAATTAAACGAGTTTACTATCTCTATGACGTCCCTAGTTCCTCTACCCGTGGCGGACATGCCCATAAAGAATTACAGCAGTTTTTGATCGCGCTTAGCGGAAGTTTTGATGTTGTTCTAGACAATGGAAAACAAAGACGAAGTATTACCCTCAATAGACCAGATCGCGGCTTGTTGATACCGAATGGGGTGTGGCGCGAACTTGAAAACTTCTCGTCGGGCGCGGTATGCCTATCTTTGGTGAGTGAAGAATATAATGAGGACGACTATATCCGGGAATATAACAATTACCTAAGTTTTATAGGCGGTCACTCGGGTTCCGAATGATTCAAATAAATCTTTTGCCTTTATAAGCGTGAGAAGAGCTCTTCGAGGTTGCCTAAGAAGGAAGCGTTGTTTGGCATTTAGGTTATTCAAATCCAGTTTCGAAACATAGTCGTTAAAGGAATTCTTATCCTTGGCCAATTTATGCTGAATAGCAAATGAAAACCTATTGATATCCAAATATTGCTTTAAGTAAGGATTCTCCTTCGAGATCTCTTCGTACTTATCCAAATCCATAAACACTCTGTTCTTGGTAGGTGTATGTGAAATTCGGTTGCTGCCATCCAAATTATGCCTTGCGGAAATGACCGTTGAAAACACTAAAGGCGAATCCAGTGCAGCCCTAAGCCATAAATCAGTGTCTTCTCCTGCACCGTTTGTTATGGAGGCATCGAAGCCGTTTAATTTCTGAAAAAAGTCCTTCTTCATACACACTGCCGAAGTCCATGCCAGTGCATCTATCAGGCTATTCTTAAAATAATCTTCCACAATGCCCATCCAATCTTTTTTCTCCATTATCGGAGATATCATAGCAGAGGTAAATTTCTCGTTGTGTTTCTTTTCATAAGCTGTCGCATACCAGTGTTGTTCTGGAAACTTTGAAATGAGAGAGTGGATGTTTTCCAGATGATTCGGATGCCAATAATCGTCTGCATCAAGAAAGACTATATGTTCTGCCCGCGCTTTTTCAACTCCAAAATTTCTCGTAAGCGCAACGCCTTCATTTTGTTTACTGAAAAGTTTAATCCTTTTATCCCTGAATTTTTCTACTTCCTTCGCGCTTTCATCGGTAGACCCATCATCCACAATTACTACTTCAAAATCTGAAAAACTTTGAGTGAGAAGACTATCCAGTGTTTTGCTGATATCTTCCTCCTTGTTATATAATGGTATGATTACTGAGAATTGCATGAATTAAGGGTGTTATAAGGTGAGATAATATCCCAATCTATAAATATCAAATACGAAAAGTGAAGGGTTTGCCGATAATAGATTTTTTTCCATTGCCCGGCGAGAACTTTTATAAAATATCGTGATGGCGGCCGCCAAATTTTGTTTTTTTATCTTTTCAGCTTTTTTAGAAAGCGCTGTGTCGTCTGCATTAATTAATCCTTGATCAACGAAAGCCTTAAGACTTTCCACAGATTCCCGAGATTTTTCAAGAAATATTTTACTGCTTTCAATTCCCAAATGGATTACGGAATTGTCAATATGGTCCACCTTGATATTTTTCTTTTTTGCATCCAAGGCGAAAAGAGTGTCTTCATGACGTAAATTTGGGATTTCCTCATTAAATCTTAATTTAGAAAAAACAGATTTTTTTATTAAGAAATTCAAGGTCAAAAATCTTAAATGAGGTTGTTTTTTCCTTTCTAGGACAGGTAAAGCTTCTCTTTCTTGACCATAATGCCATCTCAATATTTGTTCTTTTGGCGGTGGATCTGCCTGATATATGATTCCGCCATAAATAATTTCGGTATCGCTATGGAGCGCGGTCAGATAATTTTCTAGAAAATCATCTTTAATTATCATAGTATCGGCGTCCAAAAAGAGAAGATTTGCATATTTCGCATGCTGTGCCAACAGATTTCGGATTGCACTTCGGCCAATATTCTTTTTAAGTATTTGGTAGGAAGCATGTGCTAATCCATTGATGTTCTCGTTCGCGCCTACAGGTTGTGGTGAGCAATCGTCATACACATTGATTTCAAAGTCGATCAACAGTTTCTTCGCCTGTTCATGCAAAACTTTGACCAAAGGAAATACATCGTAATTATAAGTAGGAATAAGGATTGAAATCATTTTGATTCTTAAAATTCAAATGGCTAAAATACAGCAATCTTTTTGCGTTTTGAACAAAATTGAAATGTAAAACCGCTTTTTGATTAATTAGGAAAGCTTTGTAATTAGGAAAAATAAGTAACTTGTAAAAAAATTCTGTCTTGCGTCACCTCATATTATTTTCAATACTAGTTTTATCTACCTTCTCCATGTTCGGGCAAAAGGATTCATGGTTTTATTTCAGGGCTCGAGATACTTCATTTACTCCTTCCTTTGAAAAGGAGGGAACCTATTTAAATTATACCGGAAATAATGCCAAACTGAAAGCAGCATTAAAAAATTACAGAATAAAAAGCTTTAAGAAAACTTGGAAGCATGCAAAAAAGGAAAATTTGAAAAAAACGTTTTTTGTAATTTCAGATAAGGAATCGTTGATGGTTGATTTGCTGCAAAACCTCCCTGAAATATTCGAGTTTGGTGAAGTAATTGCTGAAGAGGATAAAAAGATTTTTGAACCCAATGATTATGGCCTTACAAGCACCATCGGCGAGAACTTGGGGGCGCAGGTAAATCTGGATTATCTCGATGTTTTGGAGGTTCCAAAAGCTTGGTATTATACTACTGGATCTCGTGATATCATTATTGGAATTTCTGATGGAAGTGTGGACACCACAGATATCGAGTTTGCAGGAAAGACAAGAGTTATTCGTGAATCAAGTCTTTCAAATGGACATGGACTCTCTGTGGCCGAAACTGCTGCAGGGCAAGGAAATAACGCTTATGGAATTCCTGGTGTTTGTTATGATTGCAGTATTTACTCAACAAATTATCGTCATTTTAAAACTCTGGAACAATTAGTAGAACTTTCAGAAATGGGAGTCAAAGTAATCAACTGTAGTTGGGGGACCACAAATTATTATGAAACGGCCCAAGAGGCGATAAACCAAATGTTGGAAAACGGAACCGTTGTTGTGGCTATTGGTCATAATTGGAAGTTCGCAGAAAGTCAAGGTAAAATCTTTTATTATCCCGCGTCCTATGATAATGTAATCGCTATTTCGTCGGCTTCGCATCGATATGCGGATTGGAAAGAAAATATCCAAATCAGTGAGAACCAAAAATATTATGTGGAGAATATCAGAGGTTATGTGGGACGAACTGCTGGATTTAAAGATAACGACACAACTAACATTCCCTATCTATATCCTGTAAGCATTAGAAATTTAAATGATAAGATAGATATTGTTGCACCTTCAGTTGGGATTTTTAGATATAGTGAGTTATCACTTCGGAATACTATAGATATGAGCCAATTCAATCAGACTTCAGGGGTTGCACCTTTGATCACCGGGAGCGTGGGATTAATGTTTTCTCTTTATCCATGTCTTCCGGCAGATGAGGTGGAGAGCATCTTAAAATTTGCCTCTTCCAATATTGACGACCTTGAACCCAATAAACCATATGCCGGTTTATATGGTGCGGGAATGCTTAATACAGGAAGAGCGGTAAAAATGGTTTTTGATATGTTTGCTGAAAGAGAAGCCGTGAAAATCGAAAACCAACGTTTTAGCAGATGGGATTTTAAACTCACTTCCATTTCCGATGTCATCATTCGAAATCAGAAATTTACTGAAAATGCCACTTTAAATCTCACCTCGAAAAAGGGAATAACAATTTCGGAGAATACTGTTCTCAAGCCAAACATACATGGAAATATTCACCTCAAAATTGATCCAACTTTGGAAAAAGAATGTGAATTGAAATTGCGCGATCCGAGTATTCTAGAGGATTAATAGATTAAATTTCGCTGGACCGCCTCATTTTATAATTTTACTCACCACTCACCACTCACCACTACTACTAAACCGTTTTCTGAACCACTTCAAATATCTGATTTTGATCGCACTTTAAAGTCTTTGATGGGTATTTTAAGAGCAATGCATAATCGTGTGTTGCCATAAGAATAGTATTTCCAGCGACGTTAATTTCTCGTAACACTTCCATCACTTCCACACTTGTTTGCGGATCTAGATTTCCTGTGGGCTCATCGGCAAGAATTAGTTCAGGATCGTTCAATAAAGCACGGGCAATTGCTATTCGCTGTTGTTCTCCACCAGACAGTTGATAGGGATATTTAAAAGCTTTGGTCTTCATATCCACTTTGGAAAGTACTTGGTTGATTCTTTCTTCTTTTTCGTTTTTGTCTTTCCAACCCGTAGCTGTTAATACGAAGTCAAGGTTATTGTGGACCGTTCTATCATTTAAAAGCTTAAAATCTTGAAAAACCACCCCCAATTTGCGGCGTAAAAATGGAATGTCGCTTTCCTTTAGCGTCGCCAAGTCATAACCCACAATATTCCCTTCTCCTTCTTGCAGGGGCAAATCGCCATAGAGGGTTTTCATGAAGCTACTTTTCCCCGTTCCTGTTTTCCCAATCAGGTAAACAAACTCTCCTTTTTCAACTGAAACGGAAACATCGGAAAGAACTAAGTTTTCCCCTTGATATATTACGGCATCTTTTAATTGTAGTACGTGATTGGACATTTCTAATAATACGTTATAAGTTGAAAAGGTTCCCGAGCGGAGCCTTCGAACAAAAATAACTTGAATTACTCCAAACTGCAACCGAATAAGGTTACTAATTTAAGGTCGACAAACTTTTTCTTTTAAAGCATCTATTTCTTTCTGTTGTTGAATTGTGTAAAGGGTCAGTTCTTCAATTTTTTCCAGTAAAAGCAAATTCATTTCTTTTAAGGAAATTCCCTGATCCTCCATTTGGGCGGCCGAAGGAAGCTTTGGCAAATGATTGTTCTCTTTTAAAAATAATTCTAGTTTTTCCAAAGAAATCAATTCGTATTCAGGCATTAAAACAGAGAAACCATTGAAGTGTTTTTGAAAAACATAATCAGGTGCCACTGCGCCGTTCAAATCGACCTTAACTTCTTGGGTGTGGATAATTCCCTTCACGGTTAAAAGTTCATCTGGAGCATTTGTTCCAATTCCAATTTTCCCATTTTTCTCAGTTAAATTTTTAAATGGATTCCTTTGTGCGGTAATTGTTAAGGAGCACAAAAATGCCAATACGAAGATGACTTTGTTCATGTTTTTTGATTTTTTATAAAAGTAATGGAAGTTTTTGGATCAGACCTAAGAGTCAATTTGAAATTATAAGTAAGAGCCTTAAGAAGATTGGTATTTCCGTGATTGTCTTGGGATTGATTCCGTTGCGACAGGGCATGCCCTGTCAATAGATGAAATGGTGTTTTTCCCCTAGTTTGGGAATCGGGATTTTCCGAGGCCATCCTGGAATTGATTTGGTAGATTGAATTGATTCTGTTGCCAAAGGGCACGCCCTGTCAATAGCGAAATGTTATTTTTTTCTTGATTTTGGAATCGGGATTTTCCGAGGACATCCTGGAATTTATTTGGTAGATTGGATTCATTCTGTTGCCACAGGGCACGCCCTGTCAATAGTGAAATGGTATTTTTTCCTTGATTTTGGAATCGGAATTTTCCGAGGCCATCGTGGAATTGATTTGGTAGATTGGATTGATTCCGTTGAGTCAGGGCATGCCCTGTCTGTACAGAGGTTTTCGGATCAGGTCTAAGAGTCAAATTTAATTAAGGAGCGATAGTAGGATTTTAGGAATGACGGTTTGGTCTAATTTTTAATAGAATCCATCGTCTTTCCAATTTTTGGGATTATTATATATATAATTTTCAATGCGAATATAATCCTGATGTGTTCTGATAATATTGTCATGAAAGCCCTGTTGCCATCCGTTTTCTAATTCCAGACGATTGGCGTGTTTTGTTACTGCCGATTTGTATGAGCCTACAATAGAGGAAATGGTGTTTTTTCCTTGATTTTGGAATCGGGATTTTCCGGGATTGTCGTGAGATTGATTCCGATGAGAAAGGGCGTGCCCTGTCTGTACTACCGTCGGATCTCCCTTATCATCAGGCTTGTCAATCATTAAAATCCCGTGGAGATGATTAGGCATTATCACAAATTCTCCAAGCGATAAATATTTGGCGTAATTTGGAATAGTATGCCATAGTACGTCCACTGTTATCCCTAAATGCGACAAAATCATTTTACTATTTTTGATTTCACCAAAATAATGTTTTCTGTTTTTGGTGCAGATTGTAATGAAATAAGCGCCATTCCATCCATAATCCCACCATTGCGCACGAATGGAATCTATTCGATATTTTCCTCTAAATTTTTTCATTGACCACGGATTTATTTTGGAGAGGAAAGTGACTTCTAAAAATAAGCCAATGCTGATAAATAATTTATAAAATTCGACATATACTTTATAAGGCGTAGTTCTTTTATGAAAATCTCGCTTAAACAATATCTTTCCAATTTAGTGGTATTTTGCTAAAAGTAAGGTTTATGGCTTTATCACGTAATCAAACCAGGTCAAGAACGACTTTAAATGCTCCCTTAAATAAGGAAATACTTTGAGATAAAAAAGGGAAGCTGACCATTAGCTTCCCTTTTAAGGTAATCCATGTCCCGTCCTGAAATAGCGATACACTAAAACCTTAGTGTAATGAAAACATCACAAAACATTGGGTATAGGAAACGTACCCAAAAAGACTACTCACTTTCTTTTAAGCTCCAGCTAATTCAAGAAATAGAACAAGGTGTTCTTACAAAAAGCGAAGCAAAGACCAAGTATGGTATCCAAGGGGATTCA